>Ga0315908_10003146_pt1 | contig 11949 bp, 5 predicted proteins | sample LakEriMetagenome_12_FD_203520 | JGI IMG/M metagenome (GOLD analysis project Ga0315908, IMG submission 203520) | Freshwater fungal communities from buoy surface, Lake Erie, Ohio, United States - Buoy 4 MA124 | ecosystem: Environmental > Aquatic > Freshwater > Lake > Lake biofilm | place: USA...
CGTTGAGCACAAGCGGAAACTACGTTGCCGGCAGCTATAGCCAGAGTGCATCGGCTCTGACGGGTACTGATGCGGGGAACTACTCCTTCTCAGGCTTTACGACCGCAACGGATAACTACACGATCACTCCGGCCACCATCAGCTCCGTCTTCGGTATCACCGCGGCCAGCCGCACCTACGACGCCAGCACCACCGCAAGCCTCAACACCGCCGGCGCCGGGTTCACTGGCATCATCTCTGGCGATAGCCTCGCGATAGTCGGTGCTTCCGGTGCCTTCTTGGACAAGAACGCCGGCACCGGGAAATCCGTCTTCATCACCGGCATCAGCCTCGGCGGCACCGATGCCCTCAATTACACCCTGGCCAGCAGCAGCGCTAATACCACGGCGGATATCAGCGTGCGTCCGCAGTCGACCTGGCGCGGTGAGGTGTCTGGGCTGTGGAGCGATCCAACGAACTGGGATGCGCTGCCGAGTGGGACGAACGTGGCGAGCGTACTGATTCCGGCTGGTAGTGCAGCGGCGAGTTACGACGCCGCGGCTGGCAGCACGCAGTTACAGAGCCTGATCACCAACCAGAACTTGAGCGTGGATGGCGGTTCCCTGGCGGTGAGCGGTGCGTCTTCTGTGGGTGCGGGCGGCGTCCTGAGCCTGAATGCTGGAGGTTTCAGCACGGCATCGCTGTTGAACCAGGGCCTGGTGAACGGCAGCGGAGCGCTGCTGCTGGATGGCTTGTATCGCGAAAGCGGCAGCGGCCGCCTCGGCACGGGCTTCAGCAGCGTGTTGATCAACCAGAGAAGTGGCGATCTCAGCCTGAGGGGAGTGGGCGCGAGCGGACCGATCAGCCTGATCAGCAGTAGTGGTGCCTTCAATCTCAGCGGCGCCGTGCAATCGGCAGGCTCGGCGATCAGTGTTGGCGCCAGTGGACCGCTGACGCTGGCTGACGGCGCCTCGCTCACCAGCGCGGGCGCAACGATCGCGCTGGTGAGCGCTGCACCCCTCAGCGTCCAGGGCGGCCGCATCGATGCCAGCGGAGGAGCTGCCGGCGGCACGGTGCTTCTCGATGGCAGCAGCATCGCTCTGACTGGGACCAGCGTGAATACCTCCGGCGCCGCCGATGGCGGCACGATCCGCATCGGTGGTCGCAGCTTGCCAAGCAGTGTGACGATCAGCGGCTCGAGCCTGGTGGCTGACCCGCCGGGTCTGGGCGGCACGATCAGCGTGGATGGCGCTTCGATTGCGATCAGTAGCTCCAGCTTCAATGTCTTCGGTCTCAGCGGCGGCACGATCAGCCTGGGCTCCTCATCGACGGCCAGCCTCAGCCTTGATGCTTTTAGCTCCGTGATTGGTGGCGGCGGAGCGACCTTTGGCCTGGTCGCCAGTTCGATCAGCAACAGCGCCAGCTTCAGTGGCGGTGTGTTGACGCTGAATGGCCAGGTGCCCGTGGTCATTATGCAGCCGCCGGCCACCGTGCCCTCGCTAGTGACCTTCCAGCAGTCGGTGAATTCGCTGCAACCGCTTCAGCTGGCCACGACCATTGATTACACCGCGCCGCTATCTCAGTTGGTCACGCAGTGGGAGGTTCGCGGTCTCGACCTGTTGGCCTTGAACCTGAGTGAATCCTCGTTCCTGTACTCGGACGCCTACGAGTCGTCCAAGACTCAGCAGGATGACAAGCAAACAGATGGGCAACAGGCTATCCCCAAGCCTGACCAAATCAAGGACGAGCAGAAGAAGCGGCTTGAGGAATCTCTGGCCAAGACTGGTGGCAATCCGGCACTGATGACACCGCTGGACAATCAGGCTGATCAGATGATTCAGGATAGAAGTATTAAGGGAGACTCCCAGCAGCAGGCTGGGGGTCTTGTGAATCAGCCGGTGCAGCAGCTGAGCGAACAGCAGGCGAGCGCTCAGTTCACGGCGGCGGAGCAGAAGGCGGCGCAGACGACGGCTGAAAAGCTGGGTCTGCCAGCCGTGAGCGCAGGGTCGGTGCCCACGCCGGCAGAGATGCAGCAGTATCTGCGTCAGGTGATCGAAGCCCTGCAGCGCGGGAGCGGCAAATGAACCGACGCTGGTCGCTCCTGTGGCTGCCCATGCTTCTGGCCTCCTGGCTCAGCCAGCCTCAGCCGAGTGCAAGTGCTGCCGAGACTGCTCCCCAGCGTGATGGCTCGCGGGTTCAGGCCAGGCCTTCTGGACTCTTTGATGCGACCAATTACAGACCTGCCGTTCTGCGTTTTGGCTTCAGCGAAGCCAAGGGAAAGACTGTCGCTGCAGGTGCCGATGCCTTTCTCGACATCACCCTGATTCCACCCGATGGCCAGGTGCTGGGCTTCCGCTCGGAGGTTTCGAGCAAAGAGTTCAACCAGCTGCTGCGCAAGCTTTACAGCGAACTGGCCAGTCAGGCGACGCTGCAGGTCAGTGATCCCGCCTCGCCGTCCCGTCGCCTGGACGCCATTCTGATCCAGCCCGCTGCCGAGCAGCTGGCTCGCCAGCGCATCACCACGCTGCTCATCTCCGCCGAAACCGGCTTGCAGGCCGTGCCCTTTGCGGCCTTGCACGATGGCCGAACCTTCTTTGGTGAACGTTTCGGCTTCTCGCTCACCCCTTCTCTCGGGCTCACTAAGTTGGCACCGCCCACCAAGAAGGCCGGCTCCTCCTTGTTGGCGACCGGGGCCTCCGAGTTTCAGGGGTTGACCCCCCTGCCACTGGTGCCTCAGGAGCTTGAGCAGATCACCCGCGATCAGCCGGTGGTGAGCTACCTCAACAAGGACTTCACGCCTCAGGTTCTGCTTCAGAAGGCGGGTGATCCTCAGTTCGACCGGGTGCATGTGGCCACCCATGCTGAATTCGTGCCCGGCGGTCCCGCAGCGGCGCGTCTGTATACGGGTGTGGCGCCGATGTCTCTGGGTCAGCTAGCAGAGCTGCGCCAGCGCCGTGGCGACGCCACGCTGGACCTGTTCACTCTGAGTGCCTGCCGCACGGCGCTCGGTGATGCCGACAGCGAACTGGGCTTTGCCGGCCTGGCTCTGCAGGCGGGATCGCGCAGCGCGATCGGCAGTCTGTGGTATGTGGATGATGTGGCGACATCGGCGCTGTTCGTGCAGTTTTATCGCTTTCTGGATCAGGGAATCCCCAAGGCTGAGGCACTGCAGTTCACCCGCCGCGCCATGGCGACTGGAGCGATGAAGCTGGTGAGGGATCAAGTGATCGGTGCCAATGGCGAGGTGCTGCTCTCAAATCTGACGACGGCTCAGCAACGGCGCATCGCCGGCGGGCTGCAGCACCCCTTCTACTGGGCGGGAATCCAGCTGCTGGGCACACCCTGGTGATCGCGTTCTGACGGGCGAAACGGCAGATTCCCCCTAAGGTTGAAGCCAGCAGACCAGCCTCCCCAGGCATGACAGAACAGGCACCACTCCCGGCGGTGACAGCACCGCCGCTGGTGGAATCCTCCGAACAGGCGCTGGTCGAGATCCTCAATATCGCTACCACCCTCAGTGGCGCGAGCGATCTGCGCACGCTGCTGCAGCTGATTCTGAGTAAATCCCGGCAGCTCACCGGTAGTGATGCCGGCAGCATCTTCTTGGTGGAGCGCTGCGATGTGAGCCGCAATCCTGGCGGCACCGATCAGCTCTGGTTCGCGGTCTCCCAGAACGCCAGCCTGGCCGCTTCCTCCGCCACAGATCGCGTGGATGAAGGCATTGACAGCACCGTGTCCGACATCCGCTTCCCGCTCACCCCCGAGCGGCTGGTGGGCTGGAGTGCGCTTAGCGGCGAGGTGCTGAACATCCCAGATGTCTACCAGCTCGATCCGTCCTTGCCCTACCGGTTCGACAGGACGGTCGACCTGAAGCTCGGCTACCGCGCCGTGTCGATGCTCACCGTGCCGATGCGCTCCACTTCCGGTGAGACGGTCGGTGTGATGCAGTTGATCAATCGCAAGCGCGATCCCCGCACGATCCTCACCGCCGACACAGCGGCGGATCTGGTGCGGCCCTTCGATGCCTTTGATCAGCATCTGATTGAGGCCCTGGCCAGCCAGGCGGCAGTGTGCGTCGAGCGCACTCAGTTGCTCGAAGCCCAGGAGCAGTTGATCGATTCGATGATCACCCTCTTGGCCGGAGCGATTGATGCCAAGAGCCCATACACCGGCGGCCACTGCGAGCGGGTGCCTGAACTGGCGATGATGCTGGTCAGGGCCGCCGAGGAAACAGCGGAAGGCCCTCTGGCCGATTTCCGGCTTGGTGGTGAACAGGCCTGGCGCGAGTTCCGCATCGGTGCCTGGCTGCACGACTGCGGCAAGATCACCACTCCGGAATATGTGGTCGACAAGGCCACCAAGCTCGAGGCCAATTACAACCGCATCCATGAGGTGCGCACTCGCTTCGAGGTGCTGCTGCGCGATGCCCGCATCGCCTGGCTCGAAGGTGTGATCAATGGCGGCGATCCCGCTGAGCTCGAGGCCGCCTATCTGCAGCGGCAGAGCCAGCTTCAGGCGGACTTCGCCTTCGTGGCCGACTGCAACCTCGGCGGTGAATTCTTCGGCCCGGACAAGGTGGAGCGGCTGCGCGCCATTGCCTCCCAGAGCTGGCAGCGGCACTTCGACAACCGGCTGGGGCTGGCCTGGGAGGAGCTCTCGCGCCACAACGATTCGGCCCAAGAGCTGCCGGTGTCGGAACCGCTGCTGGCCGACCACGCCTGGCATGTGATCCCGCGCCAGAGCAATCAGATTCCTGACGCCAGTTATGGCTTCAAGCTGGAGGTGCCCGAGCATCTCTACAACCTTGGCGAGGTGTACAACCTCACGATCAGCCGTGGCACCCTCACTAACGAGGAGCGCTACAAGATCAATGAGCACATCGTGCAGACGATCATGATGCTCGAAACTCTGCCCTTCCCTGCCAATCTCTCCCGGGTGGCGGAGTACGCCGGCACGCACCACGAAACCCTCGATGGCAAAGGCTATCCCCGCCGCTTGACGGCCGATGACTTGTCAGTGCCCTCGCGGATCATGGCGATTGCCGACATCTTTGAAGCGCTCACCGCCTCGGATCGTCCCTATAAGAAAGCCAAGACCCTCTCGGAGTGTCTGAAGATCCTGGCCGGCTTCCGTGATCGCCAGCACATTGATGCCGATCTGTTCGCGCTGTTCCTGCGCTCCGGTGTCTACCTCACCTACGCCGAGCGCTACCTCAAGCCCGAGCAGATCGATGCGGTCGATGTGGAGAGCTACCTCGCTCCCGCCTCTGCGCGGCATGGCTAGCGCTCTGCTGGCCTTTCCGTTGTGGCGGTGACCAGCGCCGCGCTGGTGGAGCAGGCCATCGCGGCCCTGCGGCAGGGGGATCAGGTTCAGGCCGAGCACCTGCTGGGGCAGGCCCTGCAACTGGATCCCCGCCACCCGGTGGCGCGCCACAACCTGGCCGAGCTGCACTACCGCCAGGGGCGTCTGGAGCCGGCTCAGGCGATGTTCGTGCAGTTGGTGAACGACGTCCCCGATTTCCTGCCGGCCTATCCCTCCCTGCTGGAACTGCTGGAGCAGCGCCTGGCCGCCGGCGATGCACCACTCGAGGATCTGCGGCCAACACTGCTCAACAACTACGCCAATGTCCTGCTGGGCCTGGGCAGGCTGCCGGAGGCGGAGCAGCTCTACCGGCGCGCTCTGGCGCTGCGGCCTGATTACGCCAATGCCTGGTCCAACCTTTCCAACGCCCTGCGGCTGCGTATGCAGTTGACGGAGGCGGAGCAGGCGGCCCGTCGTGCCCTGGCGCTGCAGCCAGATCACGTGAGTTCCCTGGTGAATCTGGGGTGTGCACTGGAGGAACTGGCCTGTCATGCCGAGGCGGAGGCCTGCTTCCGCAGAGCCCTGCATCTGCAGCCCGATCAGCCGCAGGCCCTCCACAACCTGGGCAGCGGTCAGCTGATGCGCCAGCTGTATCGCGCCGACCTCAGCCACGGCGAGCTGATCGCCTGCCATCGCCGCTGGGGGGATCCGCAGCTGGCGGCCGCTCCAGCTCTGGCCCCGCCCCCGCCCCGCGCCTGTGCGCCGCGGATCGGTTTCCTGTCCAGCGACTTCCGTCGCCATGCCGTCACCAGTTTCCTGGAACCCCTGCTGGAGCATCTCGATCGGGGCCGCTTCGACGTGGTGTGTTTCGCCAGCCAGACGGAGAACGATGCCTGCACCGAGCGGCTGCAGCGCCTGCCTCTGCAATGGCAACCGTGCCCCACACTCGATGACGGCGCACTGGCCGCCCTGATCCGCGCCGAGGGCATCGATGTGCTGATCGATCTCAACGGTCACACCCGTGGTACCCGCCTCGGCGCCCTCGCCAGCAAGCCCGCCCCTGTTCAGGCCTCCTGGCTTGGCTACCCATTCCTCACTGGCCTGCCCACGATCGACTACCGCATCACCGACGCCTGGGTGCTCGATGGCGACAACGAGGAGCCGAAGGCACCGGAACAACCGTTGCTGATGGATCGCTGCCAGTACGTCTACCGCCCTCTGGCGGAAGCGCCGCCGGTGTCGGCCCTGCCGGCTCTCGAGACGGAGGGGATCACCTTCGGATCGCGCAGCAATCTCAACAAGCTCACCCCCGCGGTGGTGGCGCTCTGGAGTCAGCTGTTGCGCCGCTGTCCAGGCAGTCGGCTGCTGCTGCAATACAGCCACCTGACCGATCCCCAGTGGCGCGGCTGGGTGCGCGGCGCCTTTGCGGCCCATGGCCTGCCGCCGGAGCGCCTGCTCCTGCTCGACTGGGATCCCACCCTCCAGCATCTGGCGGGTTACCGATTGATCGACATCGCCCTGGATCCCTTCCCCTACAACGGCCTCACCACCACCTGTGATGCCCTCTGGATGGGGGTGCCGGTGGTGGTGCTGCGTGGTTCTGTGCCCCAGGCCCGGGCTGGGGTGAGCCTGCTTGAGGCCCTCGGCCGCTCGACCTGGATCGCCGACACGCCGGAGCAGTATCTGGCGATCGCCGAAGCGCTGGCCGCCGATCCCTTGCGGCTCAGCGCCGAGCGCAGCAGCCTGCGCGCGCTGATGGCCGCGTCGCCCCTGCGCCAGGAGGTGGAGCATGCCCGCTCGTTTGAGCGCTGTCTGGATCGCATGCTGGCGGAGCCGGCGGGGACGCCCCCCCGCCGGCGGCGGGCGCGTTCTGCCCGAAGCGCGCAGGCCTGACGTTCCGAATCAGCCCTGACAGCAGCCCATGAATCAGCCCAGGCCCAGCAGGTCCGAGAGCCGCTGGCCGATGACCTGCCAGCTGAAGCGCGCGTGCACCAGCGCACTGCCTGCGGGCCCGCCCCAACGCCCGGGGTTGTGCATCACCGCTTCAATCGCCTGCTTCAGTGCATCCAGATCGGGTTCCCGCGTGAAGCCGAGATCGCAGCTCTGCAGTTCACTGGCCACGGTGAGCCCCAGTTCTGGAGCGATGTAGTCATCCGTGGCGCCACCGGCGGTCACCACGATCGGAAGGCCGCAGGCTGCGGCCTCCAGCGGCGGCAGATTGAAACCCTCGGCCCGGTAGGGCGAGACGTACAGGTCGCAGGCGTTGTAGAGCGCGTGCAGACCCTGGAGATCGAGATTGGCCGAGATGCTGATCAGGTCGCGCCATTGCTGCTCGCGCAGAGCCGGCAGCTTTCCGCTCCGATCCAGCGCCTGCATCACATCGTTCACGCGCAGTCCGTACAGACCGCTCTGATCCTTCACCACCAGCTTCAGCCTCGGATGCACAGGCTTCAGCTCTGCGAAGGCACGGATCAGCAGGTCGATCCCTTTGTTTCGATACAGCGAACCGAGATGGAGCAGCACAAAGTCATCGTCCTGGAATCCAAGCTGTTGCCGGTAACGCGCGCGCTGATCCTGTTCGGCTGGGAAGAAGCAGGCTGGTGCAATGCCGTGGGGCAGAACATGAATCCGCTCCTCCGCGAATCCTGCTTCAAGGAACCCACGCTGGCACCAGCGCGATGGCGTCACGATGGAGAGGTCGTTGCGTCGGCTGGCTTCAGCAGGCGTGCAGCCAAGAAACATGCCGGCATCACAATGGGCGTAATCCGGTGTTCCAAAGACAAACATCTGATCGGCTGGGCCTGGCAGCAGATTCAGGGGGAAGCTGATGCGATAGATCGCTGAAAAATGCTCGCCGCCCTGGGGCGCTGGAATCTGGCGAAGGCGATCCAGCAACTCCTGCGGCAGACCGCTGCCGTTGCTGCGCGGATTCCAGGCAGGGTTGCACGGTGCTGTGTCGCGGTGGCAGAGCCGCAACGGCCGGCGCAGAAGCTCCAGCAGCTGCCACTGATTCACCAGCGAATAGGAGTGATTCAGGTCACGCCAGCCCTCCACGCAGAGGCTCCTCGCTCAGCGTTGTTGGGGCGGTGCAGCCGGATGCCCCTGGCCTGAGCCGTTGCCCCTGCAGGCGGCGCTGGCTCGCAGCGCCAGGCGGTAGAGCTCTGGAGGCAGTGGCTGAGCCAGCCCGGTCGGCTGATCAATCCCGGCCGGCAGCGGCATCTGCGGCAGCCCCAGCGACTGCAGCAGGTTGATGGTGGGTCTGAGGGCCTCTGCCAGAACCGGGTCCCTGCAGGTCCTCAGGCCATCGGAGGTGATGGCAGTGTCGTCGTCAGGATCCAGTGCGTGCCGGCTCCAGAACTCGTCGAGCCGGCCCTGCTGCTCCAGGTGGGCCAGCATCTGGTTCTGCCAACCGAACGACGAGGGCGCACCAGCCTGTTGGTGGCGACGGCCGATCGCCGCCTTGCGATTCAGCCGTACCCGACTCAGCAAGGGCAGATGGGCTCCGCGCAGATGCGTGCGATGGGCCAGCAGGCTCTGGGAACGGAGGAAAGGGCGCAGAGAATGGGAGCCGGCTTCCAGCCAGGCCGTGGTGGTGTTGCGGAAAATCACCTTGCCGCCGAACGGCCGGCGGAAGTAGTTGGTCTGTCCCTCCGCGATCGCTTGCACCATGGACGGCTCCATCACAGGCGGCATCGCCAGATCCGGCAGGCTGCGAATTTGCAGGTTCAGGTAGCCATCCAGATCGCTGTCGTCGAAATCGGGCGTGGAGATCCAGTTCTCCAGCGGATAGTGCACCGCCAGTAGCTGCTCGGGCAGGCTGGCCAGCAGTGCCTTCAGTCCTCCGGGTGCGAGAAGGAACTCGTCGGCATCGAAGGGATAGATCCAGTCGGGCGCCCAGGCCTGGCTCACCTCCACCATCGCGTTCATGAAGGCCTCTTGCCTGAACGCCTCGCTGTCGAGATGCAGCAGCTGGATCCGCTCTCCGAGGGCGGAGGCCTTCAGCAGGGCCAGACCTGCCGGCGTGGCGTCCCTGCTCGCATGGTCGAGCACGACCACCGCATCCACGTGGTGCAGCAGGGCATGAACCAGGGCCACCGCCGCCAGCGGCCACTCGTCACGCACCGCCAGCAGGCCGACCACGCGAGGCGGCTGCGGCGTGGCGTCGGTCATGGCCTCAGCCGCCTCACTGCAGGTAGGTGCTCTGGCCCAGGCTGGTCTCCAGATGTGCCATCAGGCGCCGGGCATCGCTGATGGCCAGATCACCGCGCTGGATGGCGGCTTCGCTGGCCACCCGCAGCCGCTCCAGCAGCAGCTCGGGGTCATGCTCCATCGCCTCCAGCACCTCGGCGTTGGTGTTGCCGCGCACCACGTGATCCACGCGGTAGCCGCCGCCATCCGCCAGGCGGATGTGCACGGCGTTGGTGCTGCCGAACAGGTTGTGCAGGTTGCCCATCACCTCCTGATAGGCGCCGCCGAGGAACATGCCGATCCAGTAGGGCTCCCCCTCGCGCAGGGCATGCAGCTCCAGCAGCGGCTTGGCCTGGCCATCGCCGATGAAGCGGGCCAGCTTGCCGTCCGAGTCGCAGGTGAGGTCGGCGAAATGGCCGAGCCGTGTGGGCTGTTCATCGAGCCGATGAATCGGCATCAGTGGGAACAGCTGCTCAATCGCCCAGGTGTCCGGTGCCGAACGGAATACCGAGAGGTTGGCGTAGTAGGTGCCCGCCAGGGCCGCCGCCAGGGCGCGCAGATCGTCCGGGATGGGACCGCCACTGCTTCCGCCAGCACCCGCCGGCAGGCGCGCCACGATCGTCTCGGCGCAGGCCCAGGTGAGCTGCTCGGCCAGGGCCCGTTGCGGCAGGCTCAGGTAACCGAGCCGGAAGGCAGCAAGGGCATCGTCCTTGAACTTGATCGCGTCGTTCCAGGCTTCCTGCAGGCGCGACGTGTCGGGGCGGTTGTCCCGGTTGTGGACCTCGCCGTCGCTGCTGGTCGTCTCGGCAATCGCCAGCGCGGTGAGGCCGGCCAGGGTGTCGCGCAGGTTGCGCACAACCAGCGGTTCACCATCGGCGGCCGGCGGGATGGCGCCGGCGGTGCCGTCGCTGCCCAGCACCCCACCGCAGCCAAGTACATCGAACACCAGCACTGAGAAGTGGCTGGCGATGGCGCGGCCGCTCTCGCTCACCAGGGTCGGCACCGTCACCCCATCGGGTTCACAGCATTCGCGCACGGTGGCGACCACATCGTTGGCGTAGTTCTGCAGGGAGTAGTTGGTGGAGGCCGCCGTGGCGGTGCGGCTGCCGTCGTAGTCGATGCCGAGGCCGCCGCCGACATCGAGGAAGCCCATCGGCGCGCCCAGCTTGGTGAGCTCCACGTAGATCTGGCCCGCCTCCTGAAGGGCGTCCTTGAGCACGGCGATGTCGTTGATCTGGCTGCCCACGTGGAAGTGCAGCAGGCGCAGATCCGCCAGCAGCCCCGCCGCGCGCAGGGCCTCAACCGTGGCCAGCACTTCCGGGATGGCCAGGCCGAACTTGGCCTTCTCCCCCACCGAGCTGCCCCACCGGCCGGTGCTGCGGCTGGAGAGCTTCGCGCGGATGCCGATGAACGGCGCCGCCCCCAGCTCGCGGCTGGCGCGGATGATGCGCTCCACCTCATCAGCCTGCTCGATCACCACCACCGGCTGACGCCCGAGCCGCCGGGCCAGGATCGCCGTTTCGATGTAGCGCTGGTCCTTGTAGCCGTTGCAGATCAGCAGAGCATCAGGGTCGTCCACCAGCGAAAGGGCGATCAGCAGTTCCGCCTTGCTGCCGGCCTCAAGGCCGAAATGCCAGCGGCGGCCGCTGCTCACCAGTTCCTCCACCACATGGCGCTGCTGATTGCATTTCACCGGAAACACCCCCTGGTAGCGGCCGGCGTAGCCGTACTGGGCGATGGCCCGTTCAAAGGCGCCGTGCAGTCGTTCGAGCCGGTCTTCGAGGATGTCGTCGAAGCGAATCAGCAGCGGCAGGCTTAGGTCGCGGCCCTGAAGCTCCTGCACCAGCTCCATCAGGTCGAGGGAGCCGCCCCGGTCGCCCCGGGGCTGCACCATCACGTGGCCGCGATCACTTGCGGAGAAATAGGGGTCACCCCAGCGATCCAGCCCGTAGAGGGCGGCGCCGGCGGCGGCGCTCCAGTCGGTTGAATTCCGGTTGTCGGGGCTCGTCGCGCTCACGGCAGGGGGTTGGTGGGGGGCGGTGATCACTGCACCACTGTGCTTGCCAATGGGCAGGGCCGCCGCAGACGATGGGCCGGATCGACTTCTTCTCCATGGCCGCCGAACGCTCTTTCATTGCCATCAAGCCCGACGGCGTCCAGCGCGGTCTGGTCGGCGAAATTCTCGGCCGCTTCGAGCGCAAGGGCTTCAAGCTGGTCGGCCTTAAGCAGCTCACCCCCAGCCGCGAGCTGGCTGAAAGTCACTACGGCGTCCACCGCGAGCGCCCCTTCTTCGCCGGCCTTGTGGACTTCATCACCTCAGGCCCAGTGGTGGCGATGGTGTGGGAAGGCGATGGCGTCATAGCCAGCGCCCGCAAGCTCATTGGTGCCACCAAGCCCCTCGAGGCCGAGCCCGGCACGATCCGCGGCGATCTGGCTATCAACATCGGCCGCAACGTGATTCACGGCTCCGATGCCCCCGAA
>Ga0315908_10003148_pt1 | contig 11944 bp, 10 predicted proteins | sample LakEriMetagenome_12_FD_203520 | JGI IMG/M metagenome (GOLD analysis project Ga0315908, IMG submission 203520) | Freshwater fungal communities from buoy surface, Lake Erie, Ohio, United States - Buoy 4 MA124 | ecosystem: Environmental > Aquatic > Freshwater > Lake > Lake biofilm | place: USA...
CGGGCTCGTGATCGACCTCGCCCGCCGCGAGGTGCGGCATGCCGATGGCGGACGGGCCGAACTCTCGGAGAAGGAGGTCGAACTGGCCGCCTACCTCGCCGCCAACGCCGGCCGGGCGATCAGCCGCGAGGAACTCCTGCGCCGGGTCTGGCGGCTCGACCCGCGGGGCATGGCCACGCGGACGATCGACATGCACGTCATGCGGCTGCGGGAAAAACTGCGGGACGACCCGGCCTGCCCGCGCCGGCTGCTCACCGTCCGCGGCCAGGGCTATGCCTGGGCTGCGGACGGCGTGGAGGAGACGCGATGACCCCGCGGCGTGTCTGGGCGGCCTACGCGGTCTGCGTGCTCGTCGCGGCGCTGGCGCTTGTCGTGCCGACGCAGCGGGCGCTGGAGGCGGACCGGGCGGAGGCCGCGGCCCGGGACGAGGCGGCCGTCGAGGAGAACGTCCGGCTCGCCCTGTGGCGGATCGACTCGGCGGTCGGGGCGCTCGTGGCCCGCGAGACGGCGAACGTCCGCCGCACGCGGCCGCTGCCGCCAGTGAAGGAGGCGTTCGTCGTCGATGGGAGCGGCCGAGCGCGGGTCGTCTCCGCGGCACCGGCCAAGGCCGGGGGCGTGGCGTTCGACACCGCCCTGCTCGCGGCCCGGCTGCCGGTCGCCCCTGCGGTCGGGATTCCGGCGCCCAGCAACCAGCCGCCCAAACGCGTCGACCCGGAACAACTGGCGGGGCCACGGCAGCAGACGTTCAGAAACAGCGTCGAGTTTCAGGCCCGGTCGGCAACTGCGAACACGCTCCAGCAGCAGGTTCTGAACCAGGTGCAGAGCGACGACGCGCCATCCGACGCGCTCCCCCCGCTGGCGCCCCTGGCCGCGCTGTGGGTCGGAGATGCGCTCGTTCTCGCCCGGCGGGTCGCGACTCAGCCCGGCAGCGAGGAGATCGAGGGCTGCGTGCTCGACTGGCCGGCCCTGCGAAGCGAACTCCTCGCCTTGATCACCGATCTCCTGCCGCACGCCGGACTCGAGCCGGCGGCCGATGCCGACCCCGCAAGTGAGCAGCGGCTGCTGGCCTCGATCCCGGCACGGCTCCTGCCCGGCGTTGTCGTTGTCCCGCCGACCGCCGGCTGGTCGCCGCTGCGGGGCTCACTCGTCGCGGCCTGGACCGCGATGGCCATCGCCGCCGCGGCGCTGGCCGCGCTCCTGGCGAGCGTGCTTGCGCTCGCCGAGCGCCGGGCGGCGTTCGTGTCGAGCGTCACGCACGAACTGCGGACGCCGCTGACGACGTTTCGGCTCTACTCCGGGATGCTTGAGGAGGGAATGGTTCCGGAGGGCGAGGTGCAGGGCTGCCATGCGACGCTCCGCAGGGAGGCCGACCGGCTCACGCATCTCGTTGAGAACGTCCTTGCCTACGCCGGGCTGGAACGCGGCCGGCATGCGTCGCGGACCGGGCCGGTGCCGGTGGCGGAACTGCTCGCGCGGACCGTCACACGGGCGGCGGAGCGGGCCGAACAGGCGGGCTTCACATGGCGGGTCGCGATCGACCCGGCTGCCGAGGAGGCGGTCGTGCTCACCGATCCGGCGGCGGTCGAGCAGGTGCTGTTCAATCTCGTCGACAACGCCTGCAAGTATGCCCGCGGCGGCACGCCGGCGGAGATCGAGCTCGCCGTCGGCCGGCGCGGTCGGCACCTCGCCCTCGCCATGCGCGACCACGGCCCGGGCATCGCTCCACGCGAGGCGGCCCGGCTCTTCGAGCCGTTTCGGAAGAGTGCCCGTGACGCGGCAGAGGCAGGCCTCGGCGTCGGCCTCGGCCTCGCGCTGTCGCGCCGCCTCGCCCGGCAGATGGGGGGCGACCTCGTGAGCGACCCGCCCCCCGATGGCGGCGCCCGGTTCGTGCTCACGCTGCCGCTGGCCGCGGTGGCCACCTGACGCGCACCCGAGAACCGTCTTCCGGCAGGCCGGTCAGCGGTCGCTGAGGCAGTGACCGGCAAGCGCCAGCCAGCCGAGAATCAGCAGGCTCCCCCCCAGCGGCGCCACCGCGCCCCACGGCACGCCCAGCCAGCGCGGTCCGCCGATCACGAGCACGTACAGCGAGCCACAGAACAGCAGCATGCCGGCGATGAAGCACCAGGCTGCCGCGGAAAGCAGCCGCGACGGCCGCCGCTGGAGAAGCAGGCCGCAGGCGAGCAGGGCCGCCGCGTGCATGAACTGGTAATGGACCGCCGTCTCGAAGTCGCGGAAATACTTCCAGCTCGCCGGCACCTCCATGCCCGCCACGGTCTTGGCCGGCAGGTCGGAATACTTTTGCTCCAGGTATTTCGTGTCGTTGAGACCGTGGGCACCGAAGGCGCCGAGGGTCACGGCGAGGCCGCCCGACAGGGCGGCGACGAGCAGGGAGGCGCGGGCTGTCATGGGAGGCTCTCCGGGGTCGAGTGCGAGGATGGGGGGGCGTCCGTCCGGCGGCGCGAGTCGATGCAGATCGTCACCGGTCCGTCGTTGACGAGTGCCACGCGCATGTCGGCCGCGAACACGCCGCGTTCGGCCGGCCGGCCGGCCGCGTCGCCGAGGGCCTGCGTGAACCGCTCGTAGAGTGGCACCGCCTCCTCGGGGCGGGCCGCCCGAACGAAACTCGGCCGCGTGCCCCGGGCCGTGTCGGCCAGGAGCGTGAACTGGCTGACGACGAGCGTCGCGCCGCCGACGTCGCCGACGGCGCGGTTCATCCGCCCCTCCTCGTCGGCGAAGATCCGCAGGGCGGCAATCTTTCCGGCCAGCCACTCGGCATCGGCCGGGGTGTCTCCCTGCTCGACGCCGACGAGGACGAGCAGGCCACGGTCGATACGGCCGACGGACTGGCCGTCGATCGTCACGCTCGCCTCGCTCACCCGCTGTACGACTGCCCGCATGGGCGTCAGTGTAGCGGCCGCCGCGATTCACGCCGGTTGTCGCGCCGGCGAATTGTCGCGCCGTCGCCGCCGACCCGGCGTCGGCTCCGGCTTACTGTCGCCGGGCGTAGCCCGGCTCCTGAATTCTTCTCACTTCTGCCGTCCACCGGCGGGTTGGGCGGTTGGGCTGGCATGGCTGGAACTCACGCGAGCGCTGCCGCGAAAACATCCACCTACGGCAACGGCACCTGCGCCGGCTGCATCAGGTAGCCGATCAGGTCGCGGATCTCCTCCGCCGACAGGGCGTCGAGCATTCCCTCGGGCATCGGCGACTGGCTCGTCACCGTGATCTCCTCGATGTCGCTCCGCGGAATTGTCCGCGTCTCCGTCGGCGTCACGAGTGTCAGTGCCTTGTCGTCCCGGCTCGTCACCAGCCCGCTCAAGACGCGGCCGTCGGTCATCTCCAGCACCGACATCCGGTAGGCGGGAGCGACCGTGCCCCCGGGATCGACGATGTTTTCCAGCAGGTAGTCGATGTTCGAGCGATTGCCACCGGTGAGCTCGGGGCCGATCGCTTCCCCCGCGCCGAACAGCCGGTGGCAACGACCGCAGTTGCGGTCGTAGAGAAGCCGGCCGCGCGACGCATCGGCGCCGGCCAGCACCGTCGGCGTGAGCCGCTCCTTGAGGGCGTCGATCCGCTGTCGCTTGTCGGCCGCCGTCTCGCGGACCGCGCCCCACTCGCGGTCCAGCCGGGCGGAGACCGCGTCGTCGCCGAGGGCCCGCATCTGCCGCAGGTCGTAGGCCGTGATCGCCCCCCGTGGAATCTTTCCCGCCGCGACGGCGTCGAGCAGGACCGTGGCGAACGACGGTCGCGAGGCGAGGATGGCGACGATCCGCGGCCGCCCCGCACCCCGGTCACGATCGTAGGCGGCCACGATCGCCTTCGCGGCGGCCGCGTCGTCGCTGGCGGCGAGACCCTCGGCCGCGATCGCCGCAAACCGGCGATCCCCCGCCAGCCCGAGGCAGAGTTCGCGGACGTCGTCCTTCTGCCGCACGAGTGTCTCGAGCGCCGCGCGGCGCAGGCCGGCGTCGGCCTGCTCGCAGAGCACGAGCCGGTGCAGGTCGTCGAGCGCCCGGCCGTCGCCGAACACCGCCGACAGGTCATGGACGATCGCCGCGACCGCCGTGTCGCCGCCACCGAGCCGCTCGACCACCGTGTTCCAGCCGGCCGGCTTCGGCGCCCGGCGCCAGCCGGCGAGCCCCGCGGCGATGCCCTCGAGCAGGTTCCGTTCGACGTCGCCGCCGGGGATCGCGGCGATGGTGGCCACCAGTCGGTCGAGGCCGACGGGCGCGGTGTCGACGAGGCCGGCGAGCCGCCGGGCGATGAGCCGCTGCGTCCGCGGCCAGCGGGCGGTCGTGGCGAGTTCCGCGGCGCGGAGCGGATCGCTGGCCACCGTGGGCAGCAGCCCGTACCAGACGAGCAACGGCAGGTTGTGGTCGGCGGCATCCTCGGGCCGGGCGAGGAGCGCCGCGGCGACTTGGGCGCGGTGCTCGAGCGGCAGTCTCTGGAGCGACGAGGCGACGGCGAGCCGCACGAGGCCGCTCGTGTCGGCGGCCGCGACGCGGCGCAGATCGGCCGTGACCCGCGGCGCGGCCGCGGCGATCCGGGTGGCTTCGGCCGGGGAGAGCCGGGCCGGGCCGAGCATGCCGTCGATCGGCCAGTCGTCGGTGAGCAGCCGCACGGCCCAGGCCCGGAGGTGCTCGTCGTCGTGGCCGAGCAGGTCGTGCAGCAGCGGCGGGTCGCAGCCGCCGCAGGCATGGAGCGTGAGCAGCGCCCGACAGGCGACCTGCGGCACGCCGGTCCGCACGAACCGCACGAGCATGTCCCTGGCCTCCGGCAGATCAGTCGCACCGGCCTTCGCGCGGCTGCGGGCGGCGAGGAGCAGCCGCGCCTGGCGCGGAAACCATTCGTTGGCATGCGTCACGAGATCGGCGAGTTGCACGCAGGTCATGCCGCGCAGGTCGGCGGCGGGGCGGGCCGCCGGCCGTCCGTGGGCGACGTGAAAGATCCGGCCGCTGGTGCGGTGCACGCCGGTGGACTCGTGGCATTCGCCGGTGTCGCTCCAGTCGATCGCCAGCACGGAGCCGTCGGGACCGTATGCCAGATCGATCCCTCGGAAGAACGGATCGGGTGAGGCGAGCAGATCAGTGCCGTGGCGGGCGACGTAGCCGCTCCCCTCGCGGACGAGAATCTCCTGGTTGGCCCTGCGGCCGTGGAAGTTCCAGGTGAAGAGCCGGTCGCGGTACTCGGCCGGCCAATTGTCGCCCAGGTAGATCATCATCCCGCTGTGGGCATGGCCGCCGCCGAGGTCGTTGGCGGCGCCGTCCCGCGACTTCTGCCAGCCGCCGCGGGCGTCGAAGTGCCAGTGGTCGGCGTGCATTTCGATCGGCTCGTAGACGTGGGGGTTGGGATCGAGCGTGCCGTGCCGCGGATAGCGGGCGCCGGGGATCATCTGCCAGAGGTGGCCGGTGACCGTGTTGATGAAGAAGCCGTCGCCGAAGGTGTTCCAGTCGTGCCCCCAGGGATTGGTGGTGCCGTGGCAGACGACCTCGAAGCGGCCGCCGTGGACCGCGTACCGCCAGATGCCGCCGTCGATCCGCACCCGGTCGTCCGTCGGCGTGCCCGGCGGGCCGACACGGCCGGGACAGGCGCCGCCGGCGCGGCCGTAGAGCCAGCCGTCGGGGCCGAACCGCAGTCCATTGGCGAAGTTGTGGTGCACGTCGGTGACGTCGAAGCCGTCGAGCACGACCCGGGGGGGACCGTCGGGAACGTCGTCGCCATCGGCGTCGGGGACGAACAGCAGCTGCGGCGGGCAGAGGAGCCAGACGCCGCCGTGGCCGATCTCGACGCTGGTCAGCTGGCGGAGGTCGTCGAGAAACACCTTCCGGTCGTCGGCCCGCCCGTCGCCGTCGGTGTCGGTGAAGATCAGGACCCGGTCGCGGAGCCGGCGGTCGAGGCGGACGGGAGCCTCGGCGTAGGTGTGGTTCTCGGCGATCCAGAGCCGGCCGCGCGGATCCCAGGCCATGGCGACGGGATTGAGGACGTCGGGCTCGGCCGCGAACACCGAGACGCGAAAACCGGCCGGCACCTTCATTCCCGCCGCTGCGTCGGCGGCCGGCAGCGGCCGGGCGGCCGCGTCACGCTCGCTGTCGAACGGCGTTGGAAACGGCTCCGCAGCCCGGCCGATGCACGCCGTCAGGGCACGCAGCAGCCCGATGGCGACGAGCAACGTGATGCCGGGCTGTGAACCGGAGCGAGACCGCATGATTCACCGCTGCTCCGTACCGGGGGCGAAACTGGCGGCGGTCCGCTGCCGAGTCAGAGCCAACTTCCAAGAAACGCGGCCAGCGTCACGGGCTTCAGGCCGGGAAATCTCGCGAAGTCGCGATCTTCGGTGAGCAGCGTCGTCGCACCATGCTCGAGGCAGACGGCCGCGATTTGCGCATCGAACACCAGATTGCCCTGCACCTGGGATGCCTCGATCAGATTGCGCAACAACCGCATGTAATGGTCGCCGGGCACGAGGAGCCGGGCGGAAGGGCTGGCGAGCAGCGAGTCCATCGAATCGACCGCGTCGCCAACCGGCGTGGGCGGATCGAAGAGCCGGTCGTGGGACACCACACGGAGGAATTCGCCGACGCAAAACATGGGGATCGCCCACGCCTCGTCTCCCTCGGCCAAGAGCCGCACCGCCCGCAGGGCATCCGCATGGAACGCCGACTCCACGCGGTCGGCGTGGACGAGGATGTTGGTGTCGACGGCGATCACGACCGCCCTTCCATCCGCTCGAAGAGACGGTCACGATCCGACACGTCCACGCCCGGAAGCGTGCGGCCGCGATGCGTTTTCCATGCAAGGCGGTAGGGGGCGTCGGAGCAAGGTCGGCGGGCAAGCGCCGCGGCCAGTGCGTGCTCCACGAACGCCGTCAGGGTCGATCCTTTCTCCGCCGCCCGGCGCCGGGCGGCGGAGAGCAGCCGGTCGTCGATGTCGAGCGTTGTTCGCATGATTCACCTCACCATGCATCAATATGTATTGTGCATGCAGCAAAGTGTCAAGCGGGGGCCGGGGGGCAGTTCACTTCCCGTATTCGATCCCCTTGCGGCCGGCCTGTTCGCGGACGGTCTTCGCCACCTCGGCGTCGAAGGCGTCGGCCTTGCCTTCCGCCACCAGCCGGCGACGCTCGGCGGCCACGTGCTCGGCCCGCGCGGCGAGCAGTTTGTCGAGCCGCGCCTGGAGCCGCTTCCGCTCCGCCCGCTTCTCGGCGACGCTGGCCTCGCGCTGCTCCTGCGTCAGGTCGCGAAACTCCTCCGGCAGTTCGTCGGCCGGCAGGGTGGCGAGATCGACCTCGCGGCGCTCGATCGCGTCGAGGAGTTCGCCGCCCCCCTGCACCACCCGGCCGGTGGTGGCGTTGAAGGCGAGCCTGTCGGCTGCGGCCGCCGGGGCGGCCGCCTCGGCCGCCCGCTGCTTGTCATGCACCGCATTGCGGTCGGCCGCACGGCCGTAGGCGATGAGCGTGCCGCCGATGTCGCGGTTGAGCCGGGCGATCTCGTCGTCCTGCGGGGCGGCGATCTGCACCATGCCGCCGGTCTGCACGAGGGGTATGTACTTCCCCTCGGCGAGTTTCGCGATCTCCTGCCAGACGCGGGCCGTGTCGGCCTGCTCGCCGCACTGCACGGCGTTGATCACCAGGTCGCGTTTCACGGCCATCTGGCAGACCTCGGGATAGCGGACGTCCTGGTCGTAGTCCATGTGCGGCGGGGCGTCGCCGACCAGGAACACGATCTTGAGGACGTCCCGGTCGCCGCTCCAGCCGATCTTCGTCACCGCCTCGTGAAGTGCCTGGTTGACCGACTCCGGGCCGTCGCCGCCGCCGCCGGCGCTGAATTTCATCAACTGGGCGTGGATCGCGTCGATGTCGTCGGTGAGGTCGCTGATCCGCGTCACGTATTCGTCGCTGCGGTCGCGGTAGCCGACGAGGGCCAGCCGCAGTTCCGGCGTCGGCCTGGCCGCGATCAATTCGTTGGCAATGGCCCAGATTTTTTCCTTCGCCCCGTCGATCAGCCCCGCCATGGAGCCGGTCGTGTCGAGGACGAAGCAGACCTCGATCCGCGGCTTGCGGGCGGCGATTTTTTCCTCGGTGTCGGCGGCGCATGCGGCGGCGACGAACAGGAGGCAACAGACGAGCGACAAGACCCGTTTCATGGCACTTCTCCTTGTGGGGGACCAGGGCAAAGGATGTTCAGTCCACGACGTCGTAGACCGTGTCGCCGAGCAGCACGACGACGTTCCGCCCCTGGGCCAGCCAGCGCGGCGCCGCCGGGTCGCGGTCGAGGAGGGCGAAGTAGGCATCGGAGCCGAAGGGGACTTGCTCGCGGCGGGCCGCGGGCCGCTCCTGCGCGCCGGCATCGACCCACTGGTGGGCGTTTTGGAAGAACGTCCGGCCGGCGATGGCGTTGGTCTGCTGGCGGTCGAGAGCCCGGGCGACGACGTCCGCCGCGCCTGCCTCGCGGCCGGCCTGTCCCCTGAAGGTGAGCGAATTGGCAGCCATCGGGGCCGACGCCCTGTCGGCCCTGGAGAGCGCGTCGAAGGCCTGGGCATCGCCGACGGCGCCGGCGCCGCTGGTCTCCACCTGGGCCTTCGCGTAGATCCGCCCGGCCTCGGCCCGGTTTCTCGGGTCGGCGTCGAACTCGCGGAGCGTGCGGTCCGCGGCCGCCACCTTGCGGCGGCCCTCGTCCTCGAGGATCAGCCACGACGTGTAGGGAGTGACGATGCCGTGCCGGCGGGCGAGCGTCGCCGCCTCGTCGCGGAGTTCCTGCGATTCGCCATGCAGCCGGATCTGGTCGAGCAGGTGGCCGACGCGCCGGACGGCCCACAGCCGTGGCAGAAACTCGCGGTCGGCGTCCTGCTCGGGAAAAGACCTGGTCAGCGTGAAGCGGCGCGGTTCCCCCGCCATCGTGCCGGTGAGCGTGAGCGTGGCCCGGCCGCTTCCCGTGTAGCGGCCGAGGACGACGAGCTGCTCCCCCTTGAAGAGGTCAGGGAGCGGCCCCGGATGGATCTTCGAGATCCGCACGGCCCCCTCGACCGTGAGTTCGAGGTTCGTGAGCACCGGGCTGGCGATCTTGCCGTAGAAGCTCGCCAGCTTGAGCTCCAGGTCCTCGCCCGGGAACACGTACTGGCTGGCGGCCCGGGTCGCATGCACGATCCGGTCGAGGAGGTGCGTGTTGACGTCGGTGCCGACGCCGAGGCAGAAGACGCGGATCGTCCGCTTGCCCACCGCGTCGGTGACGCCGGCGACGAGCTTCTCCACGTCGGTCGGGCCGACCGTCGGCAGGCCGTCGGTGAGAAACACGATGAAGCAGGGGCGGGCCGGCTCCGCCGCGTCCGCGGCGGGGGCCCTGGTCACGAGTTTCAGCCCGGCGGCGAGCGCGTCGGCGATCGCCGTGCCGCCGATCGGCTTGAAGCCCTTCACGAAGGCGATCGCCTTTTCGCGGGAGGCGTCGTCGGCCGGCAGCAGTCCGGGGGCGAAAGGTTCGGCTTCGGTGGCGAAGCGGACGATGCCGAACCGGTCGCGGGCGTCGAGGTTCCGCAGGCAGAACTCCAGCGCCCGGCGGGCCTGGCCGATCTTGTCCCCCTCGGCCATCGAGCCCGACGTGTCGAGGACGAAGACGATGTCCTTGGGAAGCGGGGGCTTTGCGACCATGGCCGGGGAGGCGAACAGGGCGAACGTCCCCTCCTCTTCCGCGGCCGCGCGGTGGACGAGGGCCCCGAGCCCGACGTCATCGGCCGGCTCGACGCCGACCAGCAGGCGAAAGTCGGCGCTGCCGCGGACGCCACGCGTCTCGAAGCCGACGACCGCCTTGCGGTCGCCGTCGCGCTTCACCTCGACCTCGTGGCTCGGCGAGTGGATCGTGGTCAGCCGGCCCACGGCGTCGAGCCGCACCGTGACCGAGACCGAATCCGGCGGCCGGGCCGCGAACTTCTCCGCATCGAGCGGACAGCGGTATTCGACGAGGCCGCCGTCGGCCCTGAGAAGCTGGGTGTATTTCAGCTTCACCCGCTTCTCCTTCTTCGGCTCGAGCGGGAAGATCCGGACCTTGAACAGGTCCTGGCCGGCGTACTCGAGGAGCGCCGGATCCTTCATCCGCCGGACGATGTCCTCGTAGATGCTCCGCGCCTTGGCGGCGTCGAGCAGTTCGGCCTCGGTGAGCGTGCCGTCGATGTCCATCGCGAAGGAGTCGATCTTCGCGCCGCGGGGCACCGGCAGCAGGTAGGAGCCCTCGAGCCGCTGGTCGTTGGGATTGAAGAACGTCTGCTCGACCTCGGTGACGGCCACCTGCCCGTCGATCGTCACCGTGACCTGGTGGCGGCGGACCTCCAGCGGCGCGAACGCATGGGGCACGTGGGCCGGCGGCCGAAACCCTGGCGGGGGCCGATCGACGACGATCAGGCCGTGACCCATGGCCGGGGCGACGACGAAGGGGGCGAGGAGCGCGAGCAGCAAGGCGGGGAGCGGCTTGGCGTGGGGCATGATCTGGGCTCCTGGCGAGGGGGACCGTGACTTGGGGGCGCTGGAACCAGTATCGGGGCGGCGGCCGGTTTTCCCGGTCACGGCTGCGCAACGACCCGGGGGTCGTGTCGGACGCCGGAGGATTGGACGCGCGGCCGGATGAAAAGGTTCCCCGGAGGCGCGGGGCGGGCCGCGGCCCGCCGGCGGGAGCGGCTGGTATTCTCAGGTGCATGAACGATTTCAGTCCGCCGGCCGCGGCCGGCAATGAGCCGGCCGTGCTCACCAACGAACTGGCCCGGGAACGCAACCGCGAGGCGGCCGACCGCACGCTGCTGGCCTGGATTCGCACGAGCCTGGCGCTGATCTCGCTCGGCTTCGGCATCGAGCGGCTCGGTCAGGCGGCCGTCGGCCTCGACGGCCGCCTGACCGGCTACAACCCGCTCAAGACCCGGATCTTCGGCGCGACGCTGATCCTCCTCGGCGTGGCCGCCACGCTCGCGGGGATGTGGGAGCACCGTCACGTGCTCCGGGCGATCGCCCGCGTCGACTACCGCTACGCCGCGCGGCCGGCGATCGCCCGCTTCATGGGGGCGGCATTGGTGGTCGTCGGCCTCGTCGCGCTGGTCGTCGTGCTGGCGGGTGCCTGACGTCATGCCGGCGGTCAGAGCACGATCGGCTCGTCGCGGCCGTGCGCGATCCTCTCGCCTGGGAATACTACCGGGAGCATCCAATAGTCGACAGAACGCTCCGGCGGTTCGGGGTAGCCCATGCCCTGTTCGTCGGACGTTCACTTCGGCCTTCCGGGCAATCCTGTTCGGCACGGGATTTGCGCAGCGAATCTGATAGCGATTGGGAAGATAGGGAGCTTGCGCCCTGATTGTGATGGCGTTATGGTTCCCGCCATGGCCGGACCCAGGAAGCGTGAGATCCGTCCGCTGCTCTCGCGGCTGCGCACGGTGGGCACGGAACGCGATACGGCCGGCAATCGCCGGCTGTTCATGGATCAATACTGCGCATTGATCTTGATGTCGCTGTTCAGCCCGGCGATCGAGAGCCTGCGTGACCTGCAGCGGTCCTGCGCACTCGACAAGGTCCGCAAGCGGCTGGGCGTGACCCGCGCCTCCCTGGGTTCTCTCTCGGAACGGACGATCGAGGCAGACCGCTGCTACATCCTCGATCGCGGCTATATCAGCTACCGGCTTTGGAACGCGATCAACGTCGCCGGCAGTAGTTACGTCTGCCGGTCGTCGGACAGGACTTTGGCCACGGTCACGCAGGCCAACGAGTTGACGGACGCTGATCGCGCCGCAAGCGGCGCAGCCACGATCTCATCGATCCGTGGGGTTCGCTGCTGCGCGGACGGTGGCCGACGAGCCAGGCTCATTCGAGAGGGGAAGGCGAGGGGATACCCCTGCCGTTGAGCCGGCGTATGTGACCAGCGCAGGCATGAATGCCGGAGCGCAGGCGTGCGTTGGACATGGATGAATGACAGAAGGTGAG
>Ga0315908_10003152_pt1 | contig 11939 bp, 10 predicted proteins | sample LakEriMetagenome_12_FD_203520 | JGI IMG/M metagenome (GOLD analysis project Ga0315908, IMG submission 203520) | Freshwater fungal communities from buoy surface, Lake Erie, Ohio, United States - Buoy 4 MA124 | ecosystem: Environmental > Aquatic > Freshwater > Lake > Lake biofilm | place: USA...
AACCAAACAAACCACTATTTACAAGAAATACCCCCATCAAAAACATCAATCGTTAAGTTCTATCAATCTAACGACACTCCAATTTTCGAGAAATACAATATAGAGAGACAAATCAAAACTTCATTTGGAAAAAATGTTTCGATGAGCAAAGGCGCTTATCTAATCATTGAACACACCGAAGCGCTTCACGTTATTGACGTGAATAGCGGAAATCGTTCCAATAAATCTTCTAATCAAGAAGAAACAGCCATGGAAGTGAACATGATTGCTGCCGCAGAAATCGCAAGACAATTACGTCTGCGTGATATGGGAGGAATTATTGTAGTTGATTTTATCGATTTATCAGATCCAGAAAATAGAAAAGTGTTGTACGATTTCTTAAGAGAAGAAATGAGCGATGACAAAGCAAAACATAAAATATTACCCCCAAGTAAATTTGGATTAGTCCAAATAACAAGACAAAGGGTTCGACCAGAAGTAAATATTGAAACTAGAGAAGAAGATCCCAACAATGAAAAAGGGGATATTGAAGCTCCAATTTTAATTATCGACAGAATTATTTCTGATCTAGATAGAATTGTAAAAACGCATCCAAATGTAGTACTTAACGTGCACCCATTTGTAGGCGCTTACCTTACTAAAGGATTCCCATCCATTCGTTCAAAATGGTTTTTTGAATATAAAAAATGGGTAAAAATAATACCACGTGACGCTTACACGTATTTTGAATATCATTTCTTCGATAAAAAAGGAAATGTTATTAATGATTAAAAACAAAAACCGCTACTCTTTCGAATAGCGGTTTTTTTATGATTTATTGTGAAATTTGTATTAACTGCCACACATTTCGCAATCTTCAGGACCCGCATTTTTGGCCAATTCTATCATCGCTCGGTACTCTTCAGGAGTCATTTCAACCGCTGGAGTTGCTACTGATTCAAGAACTGGTTCTTTTATTTCTTGTTCTTGAACTTCAATCGGCTCTGCTTTTTTATCATTATTCAAAGTAAATTTAATCGCATCAACTGCCGCTTTTGTTCTTAAATAATACATTCCTGTTTTTAATCCCGATTGCCATGCATAAAAGTGCATCGATGTTAATTTCGAATAATTGGCGTTTTGCATGAACAAGTTCAATGATTGCGATTGATCCACAAAATAACCTCTGTGACGTGACATGTCAATAATGTCTTTCATCGACATCTCCCAAACCGTTTTATATAATTCCTTCAAGTCTTGTGGAATATTCAAGTTCTGAACCGATCCATTTTCACGCATTAATTCTTGTTTCAAAGTCTCTGTCCAAAGTCCTAATTTTACCAAGTCTTCCAATAAATGTTTGTTGACTACAATAAACTCTCCTGAAAGAACTCTACGAGTATAAATATTCGAAGTATAAGGCTCAAAGGCTTCGTTATTTCCAAGTATTTGTGAAGTGGAAGCCGTTGGCATTGGTGCAACTAAAAGCGAGTTTCTTACCCCATTTTTCATTACCTCTTTACGCAAAGCGCCCCAATCCCATCGTCCTGAAAGCTCTTCGTCTTTTACACCCCAAAGATTGTGTTGAAATTCTCCTTGTGATATTGGCGAACCTTCATAACTTGAGTATGGACCTTCTTCGATTGCCATTTCCATCGATGCGGTTACGGCTGCAAAGTACATCGTTTCAAAAATTTCTTGGTTTAATTTTTTAGCTTCATCACTGGTAAACGGTAGGCGCAACATGATGAAAGCATCCGCCAATCCTTGAACTCCTAATCCAATTGGACGGTGGCGTTTATTGGAATTTTCACCCTCTTTTACAGGATAATAATTTCGGTCAATTACTTTATTTAAGTTTCTAGTCACGCGTTTAGTAACCGTATAAAATAATTCGTGGTTGAATTTACCCTCTTCCACAAACATCGGTAATGAAAGTGACGCTAAATTACAAACTGCAATTTCATCCTTTGAAGTATACTCCATAATTTCAGTACATAAATTCGAAGAACGAATAGTACCTATATTTTTCTGGTTTGATTTTCTGTTGGCAGCATCTTTATAAAGCATGTAAGGCGTTCCAGTTTCAATTTGAGATTCTAGAATTTTCTCCCACAATTCATGGGCTTTAATCGTTTTTCTACCTTTTCCTGCTGCTTCATATGAAGTATATAACGCTTCAAATTCTTCGCCGTGAACATCATAAAGTCCAGGACATTCATTTGGACACATTAAAGTCCAGTTTCCATCATCTTGAACACGTTGCATGAATAAATCGGAAGTCCACATTGCAAAAAACAAATCTCTTGCACGCATTTCTTCTTTTCCGGTATTCTTTTTCAAATCTAGGAAATCAAAAATATCAGCATGCCAAGTTTCAATATAAATCGCAAAACTACCTTTACGTTTTCCTCCTCCTTGATCTACATATCTAGCGGTATCATTGAAAACTCTTAACATTGGCACAATCCCGTTTGAAGTTCCATTTGTTCCACGGATGTACGATCCTGTCGCGCGAACGTTATGAATTGAAAGTCCAATTCCTCCCGCAGACTGAGAAATTTTAGCCGTTTGTTTTAAAGTATCATAAATTCCATCGATACTATCATCTTGCATTGCTAAAAGGAAGCAAGAAGACATTTGTGGTTTTGGAGTTCCCGCGTTGAACAAGGTAGGCGTAGCGTGAGTGAAATACTTTTTCGACATTAAGTCGTAGGTTTCAATCACTGATTTCAAATCGTCTAAGTGAATTCCAACAGCAACACGCATTAACATGTGCTGAGGGCGCTCAACAATTTTCCCGTTAATTCTCAATAAGTAAGAACGCTCAAGAGTTTTAAACCCAAAATAATCGTAGTTAAAATCTCTGTTGTAAATGATATGTGAATCCAGGAATTCCGCATTCTCCATGATCACTTTGTGCACTTCTTCAGAAAGTAAAGGAGCTGAAAGACCATTTCTTGGATTTACATAATTGAACATATCGTCCATGGTTTCCGAGAAAGATTTTTTGGTATTTGAATGCAAATTAGAAATCGCAATACGCGCAGCCAATTGTGCATAATCAGGGTGAGCTATGGTCATTGATGCCGCAGTTTCTGCAGCTAAATTATCCAATTCTGACGTAGAAACTCCATCGTAAAGTCCTTCAATTACTCGCATTGCGACTTTTACTGCATCAACTAAATCGTTCAAACCATAGCATAGTTTTTTAATTCTATCTGTGATTTTGTCGAACATTACTGGCTCTTTATGGCCATCTCTTTTTACTACGTACATAATTTTAATTTTTTAAAACAGAAAATCCCTTCGCTGTTTTGGTTATTTGTAATTTATACTGAACACATTTCAGCATCTATTTTTGGAGCTTGATCCAGCTATCCGTTGCAATCTTTTTATTTAAAAAAATAAAAAGGATTTTCTCTACTATCTGGGCTAATCGCTTCAGAGGTATTGAAATTTTCTAGTAATCATTCCAGAAATGGAACTTTAAATGGGTTAGAATTTTTATATTAAAAATCGGCGTCGAAAGTGATTTTTTGAGCTTCAGAATCGGTGTTCATCACTCCCGCTTTTTGGTACTCTGCCACTTTCTTTTCGAAGAAATTGGTTTTTCCTTGAAGGGAAATCATGTCCATAAAATCAAAAGGATTCGACGTATTGTATTCTCTATCGCAACCCAATTCAACTAATAATCTATCGGCTACAAACTCTAAATACTGAGTCATTAAACCTGCATTCATACCAATTAAACTCACAGGAAGTGATTCTGTAATAAATTCTCTTTCAATTTTTAAAGCGTCTACAATAATCTCACGAATTCTTGTTTTAGGTACTTTATTCACCAAGTGGTGGTTGTGTAAATGCACTGCAAAGTCACAATGAACTCCTTCGTCACGAGAAATTAACTCGTTTGAAAAGGTTAATCCTGGCATTAAACCACGTTTTTTCAACCAATAAATCGAACAAAATGCTCCTGAAAAGAAAATCCCTTCAACAGCTGCAAAAGCAATTAATCTTTCTGCAAAAGAATCGGATTCAATCCATTTTAGGGCCCAATCCGCTTTTTTCTTAATCGCAGGGAAAATCTCTAAAGCATTAAATAATTCATCTCTTTCTGTTTCGTCTTTTACATAAGTATCAATCAATAGCGAATACGTTTCACTATGAATGTTCTCCATCATAATTTGGAAACCATAGAAGAATTTAGCTTCAGCATATTGCACTTCATTTACAAAGTTCTCTGCTAGATTTTCATTTACGATTCCATCAGAAGCCGCAAAAAAGGCCAAAATATGTTTGATAAAATAACGCTCTTCGTCATTTAGTTTATTATTCCAATCATTCAAATCTTGTGACAAATCAATTTCTTCAGCAGTCCAAAAACTGGCCTCCATTTTCTTGTACCATTCCCATATGTCATGGTGCTTGATAGGAAAAATCACAAAGCGATTCTTGTTTTCTTGTAAAATTGGTTCTGATGATGCCATAATTGGTTGTCTTTTATCTATTTGAAACGTTAAAATCTAGACCACAAAGATTGTGAATAATCGCGGTTTAAAAAAGCAAACTTATTCACAATTGGCATTAGTTTTTAACAATGATATTAACATCAGGCTTCTTAAAAATTTATTTTTAAACAACTGATTATTAATAATTTACAAAAATTTTAAATGTTAAAGTCCCGTAAAACCTGGGTTTATTAATTCTGGATTTAGAAAAAATAAAAATAAAAGTAAGGGGGGTTATTTTTTAATTTCTTGGGCAACTTTTTCAAGTTCTAGATACCAATCATCACCAAAACGACGAATAAGTGCTTCCTTCACAAATTTGTAAACTGGGACTTCCAATTCTTTTCCTAAAGAACAGGCGTCGTCACAAATCTCCCATTTGTCATAATTTACGGCGGCAAATTCAGTAAAATCTTTCACTCGAATGGGATATAAATGACAAGAAACCGGTTTTTTCCAATTAATTACTCCTTGGTTGTAGGCTTGTTCAATCCCGCAAAGTGCAGTAGCTCCGTCATAAATTACATAGGCGCAATCTTTATCTTCAACTAACGGCGTTTCTAAATCGCCCTCTTTCCCTTTGGTCCAGGTGCCTTGCGCTTCAATTGCTTCAATTCCATCTTTTCTCAAAAAGGGTTTTACTTTTGGAAAAATAGATTCCATAATTAAAGTTTCCTCCTGACTTAAAGGCGCTCCAGCATCTCCATCGACGCAACAAGCTCCTTTACAAGCTGATAAATTACACACGAATTCTTTTTCAAGAATGTCTTCCGATACTAAAGTTTTTCCTATTTGAAACATGCTGCAAATATAACTATTGTTTTGCTTTGCCTTTATATAATAATAACAATAATTTCAATTGATTTCTTTCTAATTTAGCTACTTTTGTACTCTAAATAATTGAGATTATGGAATTCGATTTTAAAGAAATTGCAACGGTTGGAATGGTGCTTTTTGCCGTAATTGATATTGTAGGAACTATTCCCATTATTGTTGATTTAAGAACAAAACACGGACACATCGAATCTGAAAAAGCGTCAATTGTGGCAGGAATTATCATGATTGTGTTTTTGTTTGCCGGGGTAGGACTTTTAAAACTTATTGGATTAGACGTAAATTCATTTGCAGTAGCGGGTTCATTTGTATTGTTTTTCTTAGCTTTAGAAATGATTTTGGGAATTCGAATTTATCGCGATGAAGAAGCGAGTTCCGCTTCAATTGTACCCATCGCATTTCCATTAATTGCAGGAGCCGGAACGATGACGACATTGCTTTCTTTAAAGGCACAGTATGCTACAGAAAATATTGTAGTGGCTATTTTACTAAATATTGTGGTGGTTTATGTTGTTTTGAAATCATCAGCGAAAATTGAAAAAATGTTGGGGAAAAACGGATTAGGGGTGATTAGAAAAACCTTTGGAATTGTACTTCTCGCTATTGCTGTTAAATTATTTGCCAGTAATGTTAAAGGTTTATTTATGTAGCTACTTTTTTTAGTATTTTTGCACCTTACAAATAGATCAGCAATGAAAATATTTACATCTATATTAGTTGTTATAGCCTTAGCACTAATCATTTTTAACATCACCTTACTTGATTACACGAATTTATTTAACAGTAAAAATTCGGTAGCGCTAATTGGAATTGTAGCCTCAATTTGTGCGGTTTTAATTCTATTAATTTTTAGAATGTCTAAAAAAATTGAAGAGCGTTCTAAATAAATCTCCAATGTACGATACTTTAATTATTGGCGGTGGTGTGTCTGGAATGTCCTGTGCGCTTGTTTTAGGATCGGCAGTAAAAAAGCCATTTGTAGCCAATAAAAAAATCGGAATCTTTACCCATCAAAAAACATCTTCACTGCAAGAAGCTTTATTTAATAATGCCTACGGAATTCCGGCTGGAACTTTAGGAAGTGATTTGCTATTAAATAGCCTAAAACAATTATCAGAATTGTACCCTCATATTGATCAAATTAATGGCGAAAAAGTAATCCGAATTGAAGGTGAATTTCCAAATTTTACAGTGGTTACCAATAAAAATTCCTACGCTACAAAATCAATTGTGGTGGCCATTGGTTATTCCAATACTTTTGACATTCAAGGGTTAATGGAATATGTGGAAAAACATAAAAAAGCACTTGCTGAAAAACAACGAATCCAGCTAAAAAATACCGATCATCTGGTCACTGAAGGAATCTATGTTGCAGGCACACTTGCCGGTTGGAGAAGTCAACTTTCTATTGCTGCGGGAAGTGGCGCTGCAGTGGCAACTGATATATTAACCTTTTGGAATAACGGAATTCAATCTCAAAGTCACGACAAAATTCAAAAATAAGTTGAACTTTATTTTAGCGTTTGTACTTTTTTTATCATCGGATCTTCCTTAACTATTAGCGAATAATAACTGTTCTCGCCAAATAATTGTCTTGTAAATTCAGCTGTTAAATATCTTTTTACCAACTTTTTGTCTTTTTCTAACTTAAGATCCAAGCCATTTTTCGACAAATATTTTTTGAAATTTTCATAATAAATATCCGCGTTGTCTATTTTTGAAACTGCTTGTGCAAGTTTCAATCCCTGAAATTGCTTTCTGCTTTTATCTAATTCTTCAAAAACAAAATAGCCAACCGCTCCAGATTGCATTAAATAAACCACTCCTTCGTCGCCATGTTCCACTTCTAAAGGAACAAAAACATCGGGCACAATGCCTCCGCCGCCATAAACAATCTTGCCTTTTGGGGTTTTATATTTAAGTTTAGAGTCTACTTTTATACTGTCTTTTTTATACAACTCTCCACCGATTAATCGTTTGTCAAAATCACTATTGTAATCGTCGCCCCCTTTTTTATAAGGTTTTTGAATAGAGCGCCCAGTTGGGGTGTAATATCTTGCAATGGTAAGTCGAACTGCCGAACCGTCTTGGAAATTCATTTCTCGTTGAACTAGCCCTTTTCCAAATGATCGACGACCAATTACTGTTCCCCTATCGTTATCTTGAATTGCTCCGGCTAAAATTTCACTTGCAGACGCGGAACTTTCATTAATTAAAATGTAGACTTTACCGGTTTCAAATTCACCTTCTTCAGTAGCATAGGTCTTGTCTATTTTCCCTTTTTTGTTTTTTGTAAAAACTATCAACTGCTTGTCTTTTAATAATTCGTCGGCAATTTCAGCGGCAATTTCCATGTAGCCACCGCCATTATCTCGAACATCAATAATCAATGATTTTGCCCCTTGCTTTTTTAATTTAATCAATCCTTTTTTAAATTCGTCGTGCGTAGTTTCAGCAAATCGATTGATTTTTATATATCCTAAAGTTGGATTGATCATTACAGCAGCAGCCACACTTTCAATGGCAACTACCTCTCGTTTTAATTGAATTTGCAGTTTTTTATTTTCGCTTTTTCTGTAAACTACCAGTGAAACATCGGTTCCTTTTTCCCCTTTTAATCGAGAATATAAATCTTCCGAAGTCAGTTTTCTGCCAAATAATTTTTCTTTGTTTGCGTATAAAATCCGATCTCCTGATTTTATTCCAGCTTTTTCAGAAGGGCCTCCTACCACTGGGTTTACAACCGCTATGGTATCATTTAACATATAAAAGTTAACTCCAATTCCCACAAAATCACCCTTCATGGTTTCGGCAAGTTGCGCTTGCTCTATTTTAGGAACATAAACAGAATGTGGATCTAATTTATCAAGTATATTGGATGCCGCTAGATCAACTATAGAATCGGTGTTCACTTGGTCAACATACTCATTATCGATAAAATCAATTAATTTATTAAGCTTGTTTCTGTGGTTTTCCGAGGCAGATGAATTGCCTTGTTGAGGGAAATTAAGAGTTGCCCCAAGTACTATTCCTAATGCTAAAGTTCCAAATAATACTACAGGAAAATAATTGGGGTTGATTTTCATTTATGAAATTAAATCCGAAATTTGTTCTACTTCGATTCCTGCTTTTATCAAAAATTGAAGTCCCGAATCATCGCGATATCCATTTTGATAAACGACTCTTTTAATCCCTGATTGGTGAATTAGTTTGCTGCATTCTTTACATGGTGAAAGCGTCACATAAAGCGTTGCTCCATCACAAGTTTGTGTGGATCGCGCTACTTTTAATATAGCATTTGCTTCGGCATGAAGAACAAACCATTGGGTTAAACCTTCTTCATCTTCACAGCAATTTTCAAATCCTGAAGGTGTTCCGTTGTATCCGTCTGAAATGATCATTTTATCGCGAACAATTATTGCTCCCACTTGACGGCGTTTGCAATAAGAAAGTTGGCCCCATTCAGCAGCAATTCGAAGGTAGGCTTTATCGTATTTATTTAATTTTGTTTTTTCCATTTTATTTAATCCAAATTTTACTTTCAATTATCATTGGCAAAACCACCCCAATTACAAATGAAGACGTCACTAAAGTCCAATCTCTTTTTGAAAATCGAAATAGTGTTTGCACACAATAGGCAGCTATTAAAGCTATTAAAACAACTATAATTTGAGCCGCTTCAATTCCTGTTGCAAATTCTAAAAGCGGAAGTAATTTAGAATCCGTAGTGCCTCCAATAATTGATTTGAAATAGGTTGCAAACCCCAAACCGTGAATAATTCCGAAAAATAAAGTAATAACTCCAACTATACTAATGCTGTTATTTTTAACTGTTTTGCCAACAGTAAAAAGGTGAAAAAATGCCGTTATTAAAATGGTGATGGGAATCAAAAATTCGATAATATCTACTTTTACAACAATGATTTCATAAACCGAAAGGAACAATGCAAGTGTATGGCCTAATGTAAAAAGGGAAACTAAAATCAGTATTTTTTTCCAATCTTTAAATACATAAGGGACACTTAGTGCAATTAAAAACAATACATGATCGTAGGAGAAAATGTTTAATACATGACGCACTCCAACTTCGAAATAAATCCAAAAATCCGACATAAGTAATGTTTTAGAGATTTAATGAATGTCAAACTTACGAATTATTTTGAAAATAAAAGGTCCAGATTTTGGTTTAAGCGAACAAAAAAATGTGGGAATAACTAAATTAATATTTGCTCAATTTTGCAAGTCGCATAAATTCTTCGGCTTTATTTACCATATTGCTACTTCCACAGAAAAAAGGCGCTCTTTCATGCAGTTCCTTAGGCTGAATTTCCATAATTCTAGTAAATCCGTCGGAGGCTTTTCCGCCTGCTTGTTCAGCAATAAAGGCCATCGGATTGCATTCGTATAGCAATCGAAGTTTTCCTTTTGGCGATTTTGAACTGGTAGGATAAATATAAATTCCACCTTTTATCATGTTTCTATGAAAATCAGAAACTAAACTTCCTATGTATCTTGAGGTATAGGGTCTATCGCCTTCTTCGGTTTGGCAATATTTAATATAATCTTTTACTCCTTGCGGAAAATGGATGTAATTTCCTTCATTGATCGAATAAATCGTTCCGTCTTCAGCAAATTTCATATTTGGGTGCGAAAGATAAAAAGTTCCAATTGCAGGGTTTAATGTAAATCCATTTACGCCATCTCCAGTTGTATAAACTAGCATGGTTGAAGTGCCATAAATTACATACCCCGCGGCAACTTGGTTAATCCCGGGTTGTAAAAAATCTTCGATAGTAACTGGGGTGCCTATTGGAGAAATTCTACGATAAACAGAAAAAATAGTCCCTAAAGATACGTTAACATCTATGTTAGAAGACCCGTCAAGCGGATCCATAAGCACTACATATTTATTATTATGACAATTGTCGTTACCTGCTACTGTAATAAATTCATCATTCTCTTCAGAAGCAATTCCGCACACGATCTCCCGGTTAATTAATGTTTGAATAAAAATTTCATTGGCATAAACATCGAGCTTTTGTTGGTCTTCACCTTGAATATTTTGCTCGCCTGCAGCACCAATAATATCTACTAATCCGGCTTTGTTTACTTTATAATTTACCACTTTAGCCGCCAATCGGATAGAATTGATAATTCTTGATAATTCCCCTGACGAATATTGAAAAGAATTTTGGTTTTCAATGATAAATTCTCCCAGTGTTCTATTGCGTTGTTCCATTACTATAACGTTGTAGTTAAATTTCCACAAATATCGTTATTTTTGTGATAATGCATTGATTTTTATTGGATAGTTTGACAGATTTGTATATTTGCTGAATAATTAGCTTTTAAAATTTTAGATTCACTTTTTTTTACGTTTTAAAATAAGAATTCAATTACAATAAAATCATTAAATGAACATTAGAAACGGAAGAATAGAAGACATGCCGGCGGTTTCAGGACTGATAAAAGAACTTGCCGCTTTTGAGAAAGAACCAGATGCAGTCGTTCTTACCGTTGCTGATTTAGAGCGAGATGGGTTTGGCGAAAAACCTTTATTTCAAACATTTGTTGTTGAAGATAATGATGAAATTGTAGGAATGGTATTGTATTATTACCGATATTCCACCTGGAAAGGGAAAACAATTCACATTGAAGACTTAATTGTTAAAGAGGATAAAAGAGGGTTGGGCTTGGGATTCAAATTGTATTCAAAAGTGATTGCTCAAGGCAAATCTGATGGCGTTCGAAGAATTGAGTGGAATGTATTGGATTGGAATTCCCCAGCAATTGAATTTTATGAAAGATCAGGGGCTAAAGTTTTTAAAGATTGGCTTGTTGCCCAAATGGACGAAAATGGAATTAACGCTTTTTTAGAGAAAAACAAAATGTAATTATCTTAAGAAATGAGAATATTTAAATTTGGTGGGGCGTCAGTAAAAGATGCTGAAAGTATTAGAAATGTGCATAACGTGTTGCAAACCGTTGGTTTTGAAGACGTTTTATTAGTTATTTCTGCGATGGGAAAAACTACTAATGCGCTTGAGGTAGTTATAAAAAACTATTTTGAAAAGTCTCCTGAATTACAATCTTCCATTCAAGAGGTAAAAAAATATCACAATCAAATACTTTTAGATCTTTTTGAGGACGATAAAAATCCCGTTTTTAAAGACGTAAATTCACTGTTTTCAGAATTAGATCATTTTATAAGTCAGAATAAATCCCCAAATTATAATTTTGTTTATGACCAAATTGTAAGTTTTGGAGAATTAATTTCAACAACCATAATTAGTCATTACATGGGATTTATGGGGATAAAAACCCAGTGGATTGATGTTAGAAATCTAATTAAAACTGATAATAATTATCGAGATGCGAATGTGGATTGGGACACTACACAAAAATTAATTTCTAAAAACGTCAAGAAAAAAATTCTAAATGTAACTCAAGGTTTCCTGGGTTCAGACGAAAATAATTTCACCACCACTTTAGGTCGTGAAGGCTCCGATTATACTGCTGCAATTTTTGCTTATTGCTTGAATGCTGAAAGTGTAACGATTTGGAAAGACGTTCCTGGAGTGATGAACGCAGATCCTCGTTATTTTGAAAACGCTA
>Ga0315908_10003153_pt1 | contig 11939 bp, 13 predicted proteins | sample LakEriMetagenome_12_FD_203520 | JGI IMG/M metagenome (GOLD analysis project Ga0315908, IMG submission 203520) | Freshwater fungal communities from buoy surface, Lake Erie, Ohio, United States - Buoy 4 MA124 | ecosystem: Environmental > Aquatic > Freshwater > Lake > Lake biofilm | place: USA...
GGCCGGGGCCGGCGGGGGGGCGGGGGGGCGGGCGGCGGGGGCGGGGGGGGGGGCGGCGCCCCCGCACCCAGGCGGGCACTGGGCTGGCGGTGCTCTCTCTGTCTGCCCGGGCGCGCATGCCCACAGCATGTGCAGCCACTGTGCGGCTGCATCACCAGGCAGCACAGCTGCACACCGCACCTTCATCGTTCTCAGGATGATGGTTTCCAGTGTGGTGACCAGCATGCCAGACAAACAGCCCTGCAGGCACAGGCAGCCAGCACGCAGGGCGCGCGCGAGTGATGGCAGGGGGGCCGTGCTGAAAGAGCTGCCATGCAGCCACCCCCTACTAGGCATGCCGGCCCCTGCCACAGGACCCAGCCTGGCGTCTCACCTGTATGGCTGCCAGCACCTCGGTCTCAATCAGGCTGCGCAGCTGCAGGGCGACATCACCGCCGCCCGCTGCCTCCTCTGCGTCGCCCGCTGGCGGGCGGAGCGCAGCATGCAGGGCGCTGCGCATGCTGTGCGCGGCCACCTGCTCCATGCTCTGCAGCAGGCTGGCCGCCTGCGTGGCTGGCAGCCCCAGGTGCGCTGCCTCAGCGCCCTGCTGTTGTGCGCCGCCAGCGCCGGCTGCCGGTGCGTCCTGAGCGGTGCGTTGGCGGAGGCGCCTGCTGCCCCAGGGCACCAGGGTGTGTGCACCTGACCGCTGGCTGCTGCTGGGTGGGTCCTGGGAGCCGCCGGCGCCTGCTGCATCGTGCGCTGCTGCCGCTGCTGATGCTGGGGGCTGGCTGCTGCGCCGCTTGCTCGGGCGTGCAGCTTGCAGCCCGCTGCCCTCCACCTGACGCTGGGTTGCTGCAGCTTGATTCCGGCCGTGCGTCCCCTGGCTTTCAGGCTGCTGCTGCTGCTGCTGCTGCTGCTGCTGCTGCTGCTGCTGCTGCTGCTGCTGCTGCTGCTGCTGCCGCCGGCGCCGCCCCTGCTGCCGCGGCAGTGGCTGGCTGGACGGGCCGCTGCGCTCGCTGCCGCCTGGTGCTCGCTCCTCCTCCGCGGCCTGCTGCTGTGTGGCGCCTTGGCGGCTGCGTTTCCGTCTGGCTGCCTGCTGCTTGCTGATCTGCTGCATGCGCTGCCACACACCGGTGTAACTCAGCTTGCTGAGGGGCTGGCCCGCTTCCCTCGTCTCGCGCAGCACCTGCAGAGCGAGGGGGGGGTGCAGTCCTCGTCTGGCAGCCGGCCCCGCGCGCCACGCCACGCACCACGCCGCGCCCTGCCCCGAGCAGCCCCATGCATGCCTGTGCACACTGCGCTCAGGTCACTGGGTGCGCAATACGGTGTGATGCGCCACCTGCTAGCCGGAGCGGCGGCGATACGCGGTGTGTGTGTGTGTGTGTGTGAGTGTGTGTGTGTGTGTGTGTGTGTGTGGCGAGATGACCCAGTGTTGGCTGCACACATGTGGCTCCCCCCCCCCTCCCCAACCCAAGCCACCTGGTGCAAGGTGTCCAGGTACTGCTGCACTTCAGCCGTGCGCGGCTCTGCCCAGCCCTCCAACCGCTGCATCTGCTGCTCCTGCTGCCGGTTGAGCATCCACACGATGTGGTCTGCCCGCGCCGTGCCCTGGCCCCTGGCCGGGCTGCTGCCCTCTGCAAACGGCTGCACCCGGCGCCGCCAGGCCTGGTAGGTGGGCGTCAGGTGCCGCTGCGCCAGCTTGAGCAGCCGCTGCGCACAGGCCATCTCGTCGTCCTCGCAGGAGCCTGCCTGCACAGGCGAGGGGGGGTGCAGCCGCCAGCCGGGTGTCGCAGCTGCGCGTGTGCAACCTGCTCGGCTGGCAACCTCCAGCCCAAGGGGGGGGGGGGGGCGGCCCCCCGGGGGGGGGGCCGGGGCTCACCGCCTTCTGGAAGTCGCCGGTTGCAAAGCCCACATACTTCAGCCTCACGTGCATCTGCCCGGTCTTGGCATTGACGCCCACGTTGGTGGCGCCCTCCGGGTGGAACGGGATCCTGCCTGCGGGGGGCGCAGTTTGGTCAACGCATGGGGCGTGATGCGTCGCCCACCGCCGTCCGCACGCACCTGGTCGCCCCCACTGACGCCAGTCCTCTGCTGACACATCGGCGTCGCCTTCAGAGCCACCTCCGGACTCGCTGCGACGCGGGTGCGACGCCATGGCGACCAGTCAGATCAGTGCAGCGGTCAAACACCGCACACGGTATCATGCCTGCTGATGCACTGGATGCAGGCGCGGTCGCTGCGGGTCGTCAAGCCGCGGGAGCTCGAGTTCGCGGCAGGTCCGCGCCGATGCGCCGTGACTTCCCCCGGTCGCCACCGAGCCCCGCACAGCAGCGCGAAAGGTCTTGAAACGCTGCAACGCCACGCCTGATCGGTTCACGGACGCGCATTCGGGGGTGCCTGGCCGCCCGCCAGACCGAGGCCTCGCCGCCGCCTCCTAAGGTGGGTGCGGGCGGCTCTGTGGCTTGTTGTCAACCAGGCTGCTGCGCCGGGCCGCTGCGCCGCCTGCTGCGGGCAGCGCACGGGGCACTCGAAGTCGGCAGACGCGCCCATGCGTTCCATCCGAGCGCGGGCGCGGCGCCCCTGCCCCCCGCAACTGCGGCCATGCCCCCCCCCTCCCCCTCCCCCTCCCCCTCCCCTGTCGCCCCACGTGCAGACGGCACCATCATGGCGGACACGGTACAGTATCTCATGGAGCAGATGCTGCCGGAGCTGGAGGACTTCAAGCGCAAACGCTACTTCACAGCCGCGGAGATCAAGGCGATCGTGCAGCGCCGCCAGGACTTTGAGTACCGCCTGAAGCGCAGGGCAGCACAGAAGCAGGATTTCCTGAGGTGAGTGTGTGTGCCATGATAGCCCTGCCACCACTGACCCGGGCGCCTGGAGACCAGCCGCCTGCCGCGTGCACGCAGCAGCAGCTGTGCTGCCTGGCACTGGGACTGCTGCGCGCACAACTGGGGCGTGTGGGGGAGAGGTGGGGCAGCACAGCATGCCCAGCAGCCGCTGCTCCCCATGCTCTGGTGCTCATCGCAGATACATCGAGTATGAAGCGCACTTGGACGAGCTGCGCAAGCACAGGCGCAAAGCCCAGGGCGTGACAGGTGCAGGCTTGCTTGAGGCTGGCCTGCGGCCCGCCCGCCGACCCCCCCCCCTTGCCACCCACCCCCCCCTCCCTGGCCGGAGGGGGCTCATGGCGGCTGCCTTGCCAGCTTGACAGCACTGGGGTGCCGCATCAACGGCATGGCCTGCTGCTGGCATGCATCTTTGCAATCCAGCAGACTCACTGCACCACCGCCCGCCCCACCGCGCTGCAGGCAAGCGCACGCTGGCAGACTACGCCATGGTCAGGCGCATCCACTTCATCTTTGAGCGCGCGACTCGCAAGTGAGTTAGCGCCCTGTGCTGAGCCAGCCAAGCTGCGGTGTTTGCCACAGGCGCAGGGGCGGCTGGTGCTGCATGCACTGGTGGCACTGGTGGCCACCTGCCGTTGGCGCATGCATGTCGGCTGCGGGTGGCCCACACGCTGCGGGCGCGGCTTGCCCCCTGCAGGTTTGGCTCAGACCTGGGGATGTGGAGTCAGTGGATGGCCTTCTGCGAGTCCAGCAACAGCGCACGGCAGATGAGCAAGGTGGCTGCCAAGGCCCTGGCGCTGCACCCACACGAGCCGGGCCTCTGGATCAAGGCGGCGGCATGGTGCGCGCCAGGCCACTGCTGCTGCTGCTGCATGGGGGGGATGGATGGATGCATGTGTGCCGCCGCCTCAGGCTTGGGGCTGCTGCTTGCCGAAGTGCCAAGGCAGCGCTTGTGGAGATGGGCGCAGGCCATGCTCACCATCCATGCAGTCATCACATGCAGACGTGTCTGCCCGCCCGCCGTGCAGGGAGTTTGAGCACAACGGCAACGCAGCCGCCGCCAGGCTGCTGATGCAGCAGGGCCTGCGGATGTGTCAGGGCAGCACACTCCTGTGGGCAGAGTACCTCAACATGGTGCGTCGCGGTGGTCAGACGACCAGGCTCTGTGCATGAGGCATGGCATGATGGATGATGTTGCAGCGTGGAGCAGCAGAGCACTTTTGAGTGGAGGGCCAACCCCAGTTGCTGTTGGTGCTGGCTCGCAGGAGCTCATGTACGTGCTGAAGCTGCGTGCACGGCGCGAGGTGCTGGGTCTGCAGAACCCCTCTGAGCCGCCACCCATGCAGCCCAGCGGCAGCAGGCGCCCAGGCGCTGGAGATGATCAGACAGCAAGCACGCAAGCAGAAGCAGCCACAGTGGCAGAGGAGGCCCTGGGTGGTGGCAAGGCCATCATGGGCGTTGCTGCCGCCTCTGATGGCAGCGACAGCGAAGATGATGACGCAGAGGCGCAGCCTGCACAGCCGCTCGGCAAAACAGCAGGCAGCAGCAGCGTGGACGTGGCAGCTGCAGAAGCGGCTGTCAATGCCGTGCTCACAGGCGCAATCGCAGTGGTTGTGGCTCGAAACGCTGTCAAGGCAGCCGGAGGACAGCTGACAGCACGCCAGCGCCTGCTGGAGGTGTCAGCGCGCTACAGTTTTCCAGGCGCAGCGATCATCACGCAATACCTGCTGCAGGGACTCGAGGATGACTTTGCTCAGGCAAGCTTTTGCACCTGCTTGGCTACACACGCTTGTTGCAATGGCCACGCATGCCACTTGCTCTGGCAATCTGTGATGCTGATCAGATGATTGTGATCATCAGGTCAATAAGCATTTGATGAGTGACCACCCTGCCAACGTGCAGGTGGCGGCTGCATGGGATCTGATTGCACGCCATCACTGTCGCCCAGAGGACATGGCGCCGTCCAGCAGCAGCACAGAGGCTGCGACAGCAACAGCAGCAGCGCTGGCAGCATACGAACGCGGCCATGCCAGCTTGGCAGCCACGGAGCAGGCAGCAGAGCAGCAACACCTGTGGCAAATGCATGTGGCCTACCTGCAGCAGCGTTTGGAAGGGTGGCTGACCCTGGCTCAGGACGACGGTGGCAGTCTGGGGAAGGCAGCTGCCATCACTGAGGCAGCCGCAGCTGCAAAGCAGCTTCTGAAGCTGCTGCAGCGGGCTGCGGCTGCAGGAGCAGCTGACGAGCAGCTGTACATGAACTGGGCGCAAGCAGCAACGCGCCTGGGGCAGCCAAGCATGGCTTTAAAAGCACTGCGTGCTGGTTGCAGCGCACAGCCCCTCTCATGGCGTTTGTGGCAGGTAATGCTGCGAGCATGCGTGTCTTGATGCATTGCGTTGTTGCGAACAAATAACTGCTTTGCTGTTTGTTGTCCATAAGACGGCTACCTGCTCCTACCCGTTTTTTTAAATTGCCACTCACATCCCGCCTGCAGATGCGACTGCCAGCTGAGCAGCAGGCATCTGATCAGAAGCGCATGCCTTCACAGCAGCTGCTGCAGCAACTGCTCAAGGTCCTGAGTGCAGCAGATGTGCACGATTCATCGCAGCTGTGGATGCAGGTGATTGCAGTGAATTGATGCTGGGTTTTGGACCCGACAGCCAGTGCGGCGGCTGAACTTGCGGCTTGACTCGCGCACCAAATAATACGACATGCACATCCTTTGCACTGCAGGCGTTTGACTGCTTCCAACACGACTCTGACCACCTCAAGCAGCTGCAAGCCACTTTCCTTCACATCTTGGCTGGGCAAGCCAAGGGACCGATTGCAGGGGGTGCAGGTGCAGCAGCTGCAAAGCTGCTGCACCAAGCATGGGAGACTGCAGGCGTAGATGAGTGCAGGCGTCTTTTCTCCCAGCTGCAGAAGGTCCCACCTGCAGGTGGTGACATGTATAAAGCCATGCTTGCTTTGGAGAAGCAGCAACCAGGTGCTCAGGCCAGCAACGACCTGCCTCCTGCCAGCAAGCGGCGCCGCACAACCAGCAGCCCTGAGGCATTGCAGACTCAACGAGTTCGGGCTTTGTATGAAGCTGCTCTAGCTGCATATGGAGCCACCGATCACTTGCTGTGGGTTGACTTTGCATTGTGGCAGGCACCAACTGGTGCAGGCGAAGTGTACTGGCGAGCAACCAAAGCATTGGATGACCCTCAGGCGTTTGTGGAGCAGTACAGGCAGCAGTTGGGTGTGTAAGCATCTCAATTCAAACATGGTCCGTTCGTTACATGAGTGCTTGCCCCCACTGACCGGCCCCACCGTGCACCTGCCGCTTCCCCGACCCCAGCCGACCCACGCCCTGCCCGCGCGCTGCGGCACGGTTGTCGCTGATGTGTCAGCAATGCAATGCAGCTGCTGCGCGCCCAAGCGCTGGCTGCCCCGCTCCCGGCCTCGTACCAGCACCGCTCCCCCGCACCCCAGGCCACATGTTCATATGACAGGACAGATGATGCTCCCTGAGTAGATTACGCAGCAGGGCGGGGGGGGGGGGGAGTCGTGCAAATGACGCGGCGAATAAGGTCAATGTGTACGGAACTTTTCAACAAGTATTGAAGCAAGATCTAGTCACAAATTGCGCAAGGACATGCTCTAAGTCTTGCAACGCTGTCCACAAGGTGCTCCAGACCTAAGACTGTATGTCACATTCACAGCATTACACACCACTGTGGTATGCAAATGTACAGCTGAGAATTACGGTAGTCATAGGACAAGACAGCTTGGCAGCCACGCATGCTGCCAGCCAGTCAGGCGTGTGGCAGATTGCTGCAGCGTGGTGAGAGTGCCAATGTGCACCACCTCACCTTGCTTCCTGCCACAGGCGCCATGCTTGAAAACCACAGGCATTGCGAGGCTTGTTGATGTTGATGTTCATCCGGCTGCTGCACACGTGCCCACTACACTGATGGTAGTTTATGAAAGTTCAGATGCGAATAATTGCATCTGAACAAGCAGGGATATACCGTACTGCCTCGAATGTTTTGCAGCCTAATGTTAAGCGCACCCCTGGGACTCATTTCAAATCTTAGGGTTTGCGCGCACGCACACGTGCGTGCCAGGGAGCTGCTGTGCTGTGCTGTGCAGCACAATGCTGCAAGCCAGTTGCAGCACGCCCCTTGCCATGCCCGCCTCTTTCCCTGCCACTGCCACTGACACTGCCATTGCCGCCGCTTGGCTGCAAGGCTGACCAGCTGGTCAGCCTTGCAGCCGGAGGAGGGGGGTGATGAAAAATGCAGTGAGCTTTTGCTGGCCCCCACCACAAATGTTTTAGGTAGGTATATAAGCGACAGACATGGAAAACTAAGCTGAAACTCACAAAGACGGCAATATTTCTGATGGACATTGCAGAAGAGTTGAGCCTGGCAGGTCAGGTGATTGCAATGATCGCAGAAATGGATGATATTGCCCCGTGCAAATAACAAGGTGACTGCTGCCTCAGTCCTCAGTGGGGCTTGTGACAGTGGTGGTGTGATGTTGTGCAGTGCAATGCGGAGCTGTTTGCTGTTGTCTCATGTGGTGACGGGATGATTGTTGGTCATTGTCACACAAACATGATTGTTACCGCCAGTGATGATACTCTACTGTCAAACAACTGCCAAGTGATGTTTATGCACCAGCAATACAATTTGCTGCAGCACTTGCAAACCATTTTACAGACAAGGTAGCACACTCACTAGTATATTGTAGATCTAGCTGGCTGCATCTTCCTGCAGGTCCTGTAGGTACTGCCCTGCACACAAACTGGAGAAACAGATAGGTGCGCTGGTGCAGCAGGCACATCAGTCGACTTCATGCACGCATGAAATGAATGAAGCATGTCAACTCTTCGTGGTGCCTCCTCAGCACGCCACAAGGTGTGTTTTGTATTTCTGTGCATGCGTTCCTGCATGTGTTGATACAATACCAAGAATGCTGTGAAATAATGCTAGGTAACAATTCATTTGGCTGCCGGCGAGGCGAGTTACAGTCGGCGAGTTACATTGTGTGCAGTGTGCAGTGCAGTGCAGTGCAGTGCAGGGCAGAGGGTGGGTGCGCATGTTGGAACGCGTGCATATAGGCTGGGGGCGCATTTTGCAGCGCCGGCACGGGTGCAGAAGTCGGCCGCAGTGAGACCGCGCAGCAGCAGCAGCAGCAGCTTGTCCCTGTGCGTGACTCTGCTGAGCATGACAAACAGCATGCCTGGCGCGAAAGACTCGCGCACGTCCAGGATTGCCCTGGTGCTGGTGGTCATGCCCTGCGCCCACCGCTCCACCGTAATTTCTAATCGCTGCTGCACCTCACCGAGCCCGGGGTGGATTGCCCACAACCTCAGCGGGTCCGCCCGCCCACGCACAAGGCCACTGGCCCGCCCAAGGGTCATAGCTGGCAGCCGCAGGCATGGCATGCAGAGCCCGGGTGTAGGCCCCTGGTGTTGCTGGTCCGTGTGCAGACGTGGTGCAGCCGTGCACACGGTGCAGTGCCCCCGCCCCATAACTTTTGAGCGCCCGGCCGTGCGTTGCCACGTCCACATGCATCGATTTTGGTTTGAGCATGCAATCCAGGAGCCCCACGCCTTGGTGGCCCACGCACGGCGACCTGGGTCTCCAGCCCCACCTTCCGCGCCCTGCGCCGCAGGACGTGCATCAGGTGTTTAAAAGCCCATGTGCCCTGTCGCTGGGCTGCGGAGGCGAGAGAGCCGGGCGTCCGGCAATGACATCATCCATTGTCCTAGTGGTTGGAGTTTTAAATCACTAGTCTTTCATGTGTAGCGTCGCATGCGCAGGCAGTAAACGTCTGCGTCTACATGAATTACGCTCCTTCAATGAACGCAGCCCTGCTCTAGGTTAATGCACTACGTAACTGCACTGTCACAAGCAGTCGCAAAGTTGCAGCCTGTTGTCAAGATGTGGTGAAAACGCTACATCATGATGTTAAAAAATGCTGCTGCTGCTTCTTCAACAATCAGGAGGTGGTTTTTTTAACAGAGACGGTGCAGGATTGTTTGTGGCCCGCGCTCTGCTGGGTGTTCATTGTATTGCAGTCCAGGCGCACGGGCGTGGGCTTGGCTGTGTGCCTTTGCAGAGGACTTCAGCAGCTGCGCGGTGGCCGACGCTGGTGCCAGGCCGACAGTTGTAACTTGTGATTGAGTGCTTTTATCTATGGAACTCAGATATGCACCATACTGCTCTGATGACACACTTTGTTTTACAGCATTTTCACTGTGTACACTGTGTATACACACACGAGTTGATTGTCTTTTGTGTGCACGCATCACACAGTTCGTAGCGTTGCTTGTCTTCTCCCTTTCCGCCTGCACTGACCTCCCGCTCACATATGTCAATCAATCGTCGATGCAGTTCGAGCAGGATCACAATTGCACTCATCAATATTTAAACACATATTCAATTGTGGCATAGAGTGGCTTCCTCGTAACAGAGTTTGCTGCCCGTCCGAGTGAATGTTTTCTGAATCAATTGGCAAGCCACGCCAGAATATGCAGCCAACAGGGATCACCAGCCATCTACAAATTGAGCTGATCGCCTGGTAGCACCATCAAATTAGGATTTACATGCAGCCAATCACCCTGCCAATCTCCTTGCAACACATTGAAAGGAATGATGGCAGGGGATGAGTGCAGGAGTGAGTGAGTCAGTGAGTGAGTGAGTGAGTGTTAGACTTGCTCACAATGCCAATGTTGTCATAATGGTGTGCTTCTTTCTGTTTGGGTTGTGCTGTCATTCACACCGACTCGCAGTGTCATCATTTTAAGCAGTGTAGTGTAATACTTTCTATGCCTTTGTGCCTCGTACCTCGTCAAGTGCATTGACAATGCAACATATTGATACATTGCAGTTTGTTTGTACGTGTGCAGAGCTGCTTGATAGGTGATGGCACTGGTATGGCATTGGCATGGCACTGGTAGGATGGCAGGATGCATGCACCTCACAGGTGTGCACAGGATTGTGCGAGCAGTGAGCAAGCATGCAACTTGCATGAGGTGAGATACAGAGCACGGGAACGATCAGCAAGCGTTTGGGGCCACAACTGAGCAAGCTGGCAGATGGCTAGCCTGCAGGATGACAAACCACTTTATTCGTAAGCAGGAGTGCAGGCATGAATCAATCATCAGTATGCCATCTGACTGTGTGCGTTCATCTTTCCTCTTGCTCCTTCATACTTCCTCCCCAGCACTATTACACAATGAGTTTGCTCTCGTGGAGAGCGCAGATGCCCAGCAAGGCCCTGGGAATGCAGTGTGTCGTGCATGCAACGGCCCCCAAATGTGGGGCAAGGCGGGTGGGTGAGCAATGGGTAGCTTTGCAGCTGCTGTTTGCCAAACGCTGTGCGCACATGCTGTGCATCTCAATCGCACAAGCATCTCAACCTGACCAGGAGAGCAACTGCAGGCAGGCAGAGCAAGTGAGGTGGAGGCAAGCAAGAGCACCATGCCACGACCTGGCCGCGCTTGCCAGATCCACCTATCCTGGCCGCACCACTGCGTGCCGAAGCAACCAAGCAGGTGAAATACGGCAGGTGCTTCAGAAGCAAGCAGCATGTGTGCTGAACATCCGACCGGGGACCGGCTGGCTGGCTTGGAGGGTGCCCGCCATCAGCATGCAACACATCTGCACCAGGCAGCAGTAGGCACATCGGCAGGCTAGAGGGCAAGCAATGGTGAGCTGGTACAGGTCAGCAGGATAAAGCATCCCCGCCCGTGGACATGCACCCCCCCCCTCCCAGCCCCGGGTCCAACTTCAAAGCAGCCGCCTCACGCCTGACTACTTCACACGCCCACACAGACGGTACCGACGCAATGGCCGACAGGCGGAGGAGCAACTGCCATCGCACCTGCCGGCGCATATGACTGGCGAGCAACAGCTGATAGGCAGCCGGCAGACTGTCCCCGAACCCTGCCCCAGGGAGGCGCATGGGAGCATGATGGATGCCAGCACTGCTACCTGTCCGCAACACTGTGCCTTGTGCAGTCACTGCTGGGTGAGGCATCGCCTACCCATTGCCGCCAACCAAGCATGAGGAGCCCCGCACGTGGCTGGCCTCTCAAGTCTCAAGTGGTAAGCTGTGGCTGCAGGACGGTGCTTTGGGAGGGCTGCGAGCGCTCTCGCAGTGTGGCACGATAGGGGCAGAGGGGCAGGCTACTACTTGCTGCTAAGGGTGGGAGAAGGGGGCGGGCGCAGGTGGGATCGTCATTTGTGCCCATGGTGCGCCGCTGCATCATGTTGACTGGGTTGACCTGACCACCTCCAGGCTTGCTGGCTGTTGTTGATGCAGGTGCTTGTGCTGAGTTGAGTGGCTTGCAAACAGTGAGCTTGCCATCCTCGGTCGGTCCCTTTTGAGTCGGTCCCTTTGAGGGGATCATACGTGTGCTCGCCCAGGCCAGTGACACGCCAGCGCCGCGCGCCCCAGCAGGTGCAAGCGTTCGGGTTCGCAGTTGCGCACGTACGTAGCAGCACAGCCCGCGGGAGCGACCAAAGCGACTGCAAAAACATGGCAAACACTGCAGCAACGCTTGCAGATGGAGCAGCAAAAGCACAGCGTGCGGCACCAGTGGTGCGGCGCCGGCGAGGACACCCCTCCCCGCCCACGCACGCGCCCACCGGTGGGCGGGGGGCTGCACAGGTGTGGAAGGCCGGGGCGACCTGCAATGCTGCAGGAGATGGAGGGGTGCTGTGGCTGGGGGCAGCCAGGCAGGGACGGGGGTATACACACGCGCCGGGCAGCGCCGCCTGGCCCCATGCACGCACCCGGCGGGGGGGCTGGCGGGGGAGGACGGGGAGGCGAGGAGCAGCAGCCGGCGGGCGGTCGCGGCCGGCTGCCCCCGCCCTGTCAGGCAGGGAAGGGGTGTGCAGGGGTAGGCTTTTTAGCCCAGCAGCGCCTGGCTGGCTGGCTGGCCGCAGCCACCGGGGCAGGTGAGCAGCAACAACAGAGCCGGCGGCGACGGGCGCGGCGCGGCGTTGACCTCCTCCCCGGGCCCCCCCCCCCCCCCCCCCCCCCCCCCCCCCCCCGACCCCCGGGGCGGGCGGCCACGACCCCGGGCCGGGGGCGGGGGGCAAAAAAAAAAAAAA
>Ga0315908_10003156_pt1 | contig 11928 bp, 8 predicted proteins | sample LakEriMetagenome_12_FD_203520 | JGI IMG/M metagenome (GOLD analysis project Ga0315908, IMG submission 203520) | Freshwater fungal communities from buoy surface, Lake Erie, Ohio, United States - Buoy 4 MA124 | ecosystem: Environmental > Aquatic > Freshwater > Lake > Lake biofilm | place: USA...
TATTAATGAAATACAAAATAGTTCTCCTTTCTAGAAATAATATATTTTCAATATTTTTATAATACCTCTAAAAAAATATAAATATACTAGAAATATATTTATATTAAATGTCGAATCACGCATCTTTTATGAAAAAAGCGAGCGAATTATCGGAGCTATCGCTAACACGTGGAGGTGGACCATTTGGCGCAATAATAGTTGAAAAGGGGTCTGGCGAAATAGTAGGTAAAGGACATAATATGGTTACTATTAAATCGGACCCTACATTACACGCAGAAATAGTAGCAATTTCCGATGCCTGTCATACCCTAAATACTCACGATTTATCCGGATGTGCGATCTATACGAGTTGCGAACCGTGTCCGATGTGCTTATCCGCTATTTATTGGGCCCGTATAGATACAGTATATTTTGGAAATACAAAGGAGGATGCAGCGATAATCGGGTTCGATGATTCATTTATTTATGACGAAATAAAAAAACCTGTAGAAGAGAGGGCTATTAAGATGGAACAAATTGGTGAAAATCTAACGAAAGTTGCTTTTGATAAATGGGAATCTAAAGATGATAAAATCCCGTATTAAATACTATACTTCTCTTTGAATTCATCTACAGAAAGAATATCAATTCCATTTTTCTTTGCATATTCTGTTTTAGAACTCGTATCTCCTACTGTTTTCACAATTAATAAAAACGTATCTTTTTTCATTCCATCTTCTAAGATACCTCCCATTTTCTCAATATATCCAATTATATCTTTATCTCTCGTTTTTGTCATAACAATTTTCTTTCCGAAAAATGGATGTCCTGTATCTTCGATTTTCTTTTTTACAACAGTTTCACCTGTTAAAACAGTATTCGCTAATAATTTATGTTCGAGTTCCGTGATTTTCAGGAACTCTAATACTTCAGGAATATTCTCTACAAATTCTCTCGATGATTCTCCGCCAATTCCATCGACTTCTCTTAACATCGCGATTTTCTCTTGATTCGATTCACCTGATACTAAAATCTGAGGGTATTTCTCGAAGATAGGTCTGACCTTCTTTTTCGCTAATCCCCTCCCTAATTTTCCCGAAGCAACAACTACGTCTAACAAGGTCGCGTTACCGACTTTTTCCTGAATACTATCATATACTTTATCGACCATTTTCTGTTTAAATCCCTCGACCTTCAAGAAATCCGCCTTCTTCGCTAATAATATCGAATGAATCGTATGGAATCCCGCTGCCATCATCCTCTTAATATTCCCGCTCGACAGACATTCGACCTCTAAAGATACAAAGAAGTTCGTAATATTTTTTTCTAAAACCGTCGAATCTTCCGCTGCATTTTCCAGTATAATATCTACGTTAGTATCGGTCCATCGGTATTGGACAGTAGGCATCATTGCCCTTTCAGCTGGTACCGTAACAGATTTTATATAGGGGATAACATCGCCTGAGCGTACCATCGTAATAACCGCACCTAGTCCGATTTTATTTTCATCGATAAATTTTCCATTAAATCCGGTAGCGTATTCGATTTTAACACCGGCTAGCTGGATTGGCTCAATACGAACACGGGGTTTTAAATATCCATCTTTACTAGGATTCCAGATTACATCGACGACTTTTGCCTCTGCGACTTGGTCGGAGAGTACCATCTTAAATGCGAATGCGTGTTCAGGATTCCCCTCTGTTCTCTCGTATATCTGATTATCTGTTACGATAACGCCGTCAATTTCATATTCATAATTCGTTCTCCAATCGACTAATAATGCGGATAAATATTCGTTTGATAGGGTATCGACTGATATATTCTTGACGACTTTAAGACTCAGCTGTTTTGAAAATATAAGTTGTGCACTCGGTATCATTTTTGGTGCGATAATTTCATAGGTTACGAAGTGTAGGTCGGCAATCTTTCGATCTACTTCTTTTTTATTTATCATTCCTGAAACCATATTTCTTGCATTTGCAAATTCATCTTTATATTTTTCTTGGAAAACAGATTTCATAATAATAAACTCGCCTCTTATTGCAACACCTTTTGGTAAAGTCGGTAGGCCGAGTGGTTTAATAAGATAGGAAATATCCTGTCCGATATGTCCATCGCCTCTAGTATATAAGTTATGTTTTCCTGAATTATCACATATATAGAGACCGCTTACGCCGTCTAATTTACAGGAGAGGACATACGGACCTTTATATTTTTCCATCCAAGATTTTAATGCGCCTGAATCGGGTTTTATTTTATCCATAGAGGCCATTTCAAATGGTAGAACTACTTTTGATTTATTGACTTTAATATTATCGGTATCTATCGGTGCACCAATATCGACTTTTGATTTCGTTTTAGTTTTATAATAATCTTCCAGAATATCATATTCATTATCTGTTAATAATGAGATATTTTTATTATAATAAGCATCTTTACATAGATTGATCATTTCTAGAAGAATACTATTTTTTAATTTAGATAATACCGAAATACCTTCGATTTTAAATCTCTCGATTTCTGATTCGATTGATTCTGATTTTGTTTGTTTTGGTTTTTCTTTTTTCTCTGATTTTTCTGATTTTTCTTTTTTCTCTGGTTTATCCATTAATATAGGATTTATGCTATTTATTTCTATATTAATTTTCTTCTCTCTTTTCTTTCTTTTCTTTTTTTCTGGTTTTGGTTCTTCTACTATTGGTTCTTCTGGTTTATTCCTACGAGTATATTTACGTTTTACAAGTATTGTTTGTACTATTGGTTCTTCTACTTTTAGTTGTTTTATTTCTTGAATTGGTTCTTCTTCTACTATTGTTTTTATTTCTTCTTGTTTCTTTCTACGAGTATATTTACGTTTTACGCGTATTGGTTCTTCTAATTGTTCTTTTACAGTTTTTCTAACATATTTACGTTTTTTTTTAGGTTCATTATTTTGGTCCATTTTTATTTCATCCGATGTTTTTAATTCTTTATCAATTTTACTAGCTTTTCTTGTATATTTACGTTTCTGTTTCGGTAAATTTATTGGTTCAATTGATTTAGATATAATTGTTTCGGGATTTAATAAAACAGGGACTAATTCTTCTTTTTTTCTTCTTGTATATTTACGTTTCTGTTTCAGATTTTCTAATATTTCTTCTTTTTTTACTACTGATTCTTCTTTTAGTTCTTCCTGTATATCAATATTCTCCGAATCATCTATTGGGATAATACTATTACCATCGATTCTCTCGACTGGTTCTTTATATTGCAGTCCTAAAAATGAAAATATTTCGCGTTCTTCTGTAAATATTCTATCTAATTCTTCGCCTTTTTTTCCAAGAGAAAATCCGTGTTCATTTAAAGAATACCCAAGTTTTAAAGAATATGCACGCATTCTCTCGTTAAATCCCTTACTTCCCGTAAAATATAGTACGGCAAAAGGGTATTCGCGTTTATCTGTATACAGGAAATCTACACGACGGTATTTACTAGAACTCGGTATTTTTGCGATTACTAAACATTTCGATTTACCACGTGATAATACTTCGATAATTATTTTCTCGGAAATCAATTTATCTAAGAAAGTATCAAAATCTGCGGAATTCTCAGAAGTTAAAATGATATCGATATCACCAGAAGTTTCTTGTCCACGTCGATAACTGCCGACGATTTCGTATTTAGCTGTTTTTGGAACAGCGGTCTTGAAAATCCGATTATAATTATCGATTTCTTCTCTCGGTATTCGTTCTAAAATATCATCGTAATATTTTAATCCGATTTGTTGGACTTTATTTAATACTTCTGTTTGTCGTTCTCTCAAAGTATCTATAGTAGTAATACCTTTTTCTACTAATTCTTTCGCTTTTTTAGGACCTACGCCATAAATATTCGTAAATAAATATTCTGGTTTCGATTGTTCTCTCTCTATAATATCTAATTTTCCGTTTTCTAGGAAATCAGTCATTTTTTTTAATATTACTGGACCAATTCCTGGTTTTCCTTTTAATTCATCTATTTTATAAATATTATCTGATTTTAGGATAGTTTCTTCGGCTTTTTTATAAGCTCGACCGCGTTGTATTTCGCCTTTTCTATACATAATAACCGATAAAGTATTCATTAAAGATGCTAGATCTTTATTTAATGGATTTTCTTTATTCATTATTTATTTAAAATGGTTTTTCTTATATATTTTAATTATACAAAATCGTAAAATAATTTTAAATAAAATATATATAATTTAATATAATGAATTTTAATTTAAGTAATAATATTAGTTTTATTAACAATAATGAAACTGTATTAGAAGAACCTGTTGTTGAGGAACCTGCTGTTTTGGAACCTGCTGTTTTAGAACCGGCTGTTTTAGAACAGGCTATTTTAGAACCGGCTATTTTAGAACCTGTTATTGAGGAACAGGCTGTTTTGGAACCTGCTGTTTTAGAACCGGCTGTTTTAGAACAGGCTATTTTAGAACCGGCTATTTTAGAACCTGTTATTGAGGAACAGGCTGTTTTAGAACCTGTTATTGAGGAACCGGCTATTTTAGAACCTGTTGTTGAGGAACAGGCTATTTTAGAACCTGTTATTGAGGAACCGGCTATTTTAGAACCTGTTATTGAGGAACCGGCTATTTTAGAACCTGTTGTTGAGGAACAGGCTGTTTTAGAACCGGCTGTTTTAGAACCGGCTGTTGAAGAACCGGCTATTTTAGAACCTGTTGTTGAAGAACCTGTTATTGAGGAACCGGCTGTTTTAGAACCGGCTATTTTAGAACCTGTTGTTGAAGAACCGGCTATTTTAGAACCTGTTGTTGAAGAACCTGTTGTTGAAGAACCTGTTGTTGAAGAACCTGTTGTTTTAGAACCTGCTGCTGTTTTAGAACCGGCTGTTGAGGAACCTGTTATCGAAAATATTCAATACTTAATTGAAAGTAAAACTATTCCAAAACTAGTATTTATAGTTCCATATCGTGATAGAGAACAGCAACTTATTTTTTTTAGAAATCATATGAAAATAGTGTTAGAAGATATAGAAGAATCCGAATATAAAATATTATATATCCATCAAAAAGATAAACGTTCGTTTAACAGAGGTGCAATGAAAAATATCGGATTTTTATTAGTAAAACAGCAATATCCCGATGATTATAAATCAATTACTCTTGTGTTTAACGATATAGATACAATGCCATATACTAAGAATTTTTTAAACTATGAAACAACTAAAGGAATAGTCAAACATTTTTATGGATATAAGTTTACATTAGGAGGAATCGTATCTATTACAGCCGGCGATTTTGAATTAACAAATGGATTCCCGAATTATTGGTCGTGGGGATATGAAGATAATGCATTACAACAAAGAGTATTAAAATCTAGATTAACTATTGATCGTAATCAGTTCTATCCTATTTTAAATAAAAATATATTACAATTTAATAATTCTATGGAACGTATTATGAATCGTAAAGAATTCGACCGTTTTTGGGATGAACATAAATATAATAAAATAAACGATGGTTATCAAACTATTCACGAATTAGAATATTTCTTAGAGAATGATTTCGTAAATATTACTAATTTTAAAACAACCGTCGATGAAACACCTGATTTTAATCAAATACATAATTTAAAAAATGGTTCTACACCATTTAAAATACCTGGTCGTCGTGGAATGTCTATGGTTTTAACATAAATAAACAAATAAAACAAATAAAACAAATAAAACAACTAAAATTATATTAAAAACAATATAATAATTCTAGTATTAATAATAGAATTATTAATGGATATTTTTCATTTATTACAAGTATCATTATTTTCGCGTTTCTTAAATAATATAACATCTTTTTCGGATATACCTATATTCGTCTATATATTTCTTACCCTTTATATGATTAAAAAAATAGTACCCTATAAGATTACTGAACATTTCCAGAATAAATTATTAGATTGGTATTATTTAAAAGACGAATCCTCTATTATTATTCCCTATCATAATAAAACTTATGCTTGTGGGCTGAAAACCCTAGACAAGATTTTATATAGCGAGAGATTCCACGCAATTACATATTATATTCTTAAAAATCATATTAATGAATTTAATTCTATGAATGAAACAATCCAGTCGGATAATAATAGTTATTATGACGAAGGGAAAAACGATTTTATTCTGGTCCCGAAAAATAATAATCGGATTCCGATTTGTAATAAATTAACGAATTACGAGCCTATTTTTTTCGAGATTATTCTAGAAAGCCAGGAATTACATAGAGAAAAAGATGAAAAGGGCGATTCAGATAAGAAAACGAATTATTCTAGAAATACGAATAAAAAATATATTTATAAACTATCGAAACCAGGTAATAATTCTCTCGAATCGATTAATAATTTTCTAGAAATAATCCTGAAAAAATATAAAGATGATATTTTAAATAAACAGATTCAATATATTTTTGAATATTCGAATTCTATTCGGGATGAGGATAATGATAAAACCGTTTTAAAATTCAAGGAAGCACCGTTTCGTACAAATAAGAATTTCCAGAATATATTTTTCGAGAGAAAAGACGAATTCGTCGAATTTATATCGAAATTTAATTCTCTCAAACATAATGAAAAAAATGATATCGAATATAGAGAATCTATAAAAACAGAATATAAACGTATAGGAATTCCTTATAAGGCTGTAATATTATTATATGGGCCTCCAGGTTGTGGTAAATCGTCGCTAATAAAATCGACGGCTGAATATACAGGGCGAAACTGTATATTAGTATCTTGGACGAAAATAAAGACTTGCTCAGATTTTATCTCTCTATTTCGGCCTTTAAAAATCGGTAATAAAGAATATGATTCGAGAGAATTAATATTAGTATTCGAAGATTTTGATGCGAATAATTGTAATATTCTTAAAACGAGAGAATGTTTGAAAATCGATTCTACTAGTAATAAAACGGAGGATTCAGATTCAAATAAATCTGAATTAATAAAAAGAGAATTAGAAAAATTATTAATTGAATCTAGTGTTTTAAAATGCCCGGATTCTACAGATGAATTAAATCTTGAATGCGTATTAAATACATTAGATGGTATTTTTGAATTATATGATATTATCATATTTTTTACTACAAATGATATTGATTCAATTGATCCCGCATTAAAACGCCCTGGTAGAATCGATTTTACTTTAAATATGGAAAAAACCGATTATGATTCGATATGTAAATTATTAGAACATCGATATAATTGTATTTTAGATAATGAAAAGAGAGAAATTCTAAAAAAGATCCCTAAAAATAAGTATTCTTATGCAGAATTATTAGAAATTTGTAGTAAAAAAACAGATATTAATGATATTTTTGAAACATTATTAGAATTATAAAAAAAAGTCGTTTCCGACTATTTTTATTTTATTTATTTTTTTCTTTTATTTATATTTTCTTTTATTTATTTTTTTCTTTTTTATCTAGTTTCCTACTTCCTACTTACTTTCCAGAATACTCATTCAAACTAACTTATAACATCTCTCGAAAAGAATCTAAGTCTCGTTTCCTGTCCGCATAGGAATTCGGCAACTTCTTCCTGGTCCTCGATTGGGTCTTCTTCTTCGTTCTCTTCAGAATCTTCCTTCAACTTATTCTCGAGCTCCTCGCTTAGAAATCTCCAGTATTCGCGCGTCTCGATAAAATCCCTATCGTGACATTCCTCGATTCCTTCGTCCGATTCCCAAGATGTAAAGCTAGGAAACCTGTCATAGTAGTAACGCAACATACAGTCAGCAACGAGTTTATATTTAACGATTCTCTCTGGATAAGTCTTCTGAATCCATTCTCCGTCTTCATATGCAAGTAGCTCACGAAGATACTCTTCTGGCATATAATTAAAATACATCTCGAGAGCAAACGGATTCGAATCATAGAAATACTCAACCGCGATTTCCTTAGTTGTTTCATTACGGGCCATCACTTCAGTAGATACATTCATTTCAGTAGACATTCTGGTTTTGATTACTTTGCTTTTTGGGGGGATATATCTTCTGGGAATTCTAAAAAAAGGATTTCAATTTTATAAAAATACAGTACAGCAGCCTATACTTATAAAAAAATGGAATACAGAATGATATTGTATATGTTCTTGACAACACCATTCTATCGAAGAATAATAATTACTATAATAGAAAAAATAAAATGAAATAATAAGTAAAATAATAAATAATAATTTAATATAAAATATTGTTTCTTTAACAAATAAAATATAAATAGTAAAAATAAAAACCGATATTTTCGCGAAAATACCATCATAAAAATGAATATCCGATTTTTTTATAGGTTCTCTTAACCAAAAATAAAAAGACAGAGAAATATTTATTAATAAAAGAAAGACTAAAAAATATTCGATATTATTATCGGTAGTAATATCGATCGGTAGTAATATCGGTATCAATATTATTAATATATTTATTCAAGAAAAATAGAATCGGAATAAATAAAAATAAAGTAGTTATTGATAAGAGAGAACTATCCATATATATTATAATAATAATAATATAAAACTAAAATCATATAATAATATAACTAATGGCTTTTTACGAGTATTTTTTTAGTTATTTAAACGAAATTTATGGAGCTGCTATTAATCTTATTATTCTTATAAAAGAAAAGTATTTAATTGTAAAAGAAAAGATATTAAGCGGTGAATTATATGATAAAATAGATGAGGTATTAACAGATATTAGAGGAGATAATTTTTTTACTTATACTTTAACTGAAAAAAAGACAGAGGTTGAAAAAAAGACAGAGATTGAAGTTATTCAAAATAAAAAAGATCTCTAAAAAATTGATATAGAAAAATATATAAATCTATCTTTTATATATTTAAAAATGACAATGTTTAAAAACCGTTATAAGAAATTTATTAGTAATTTAAATGAGGAATCTCTCGAAACCTATTTTAATATTCATACTGAACCCGAAGAAAAAATAAAAATAAAATATAAATTATTATCTAAAGTAATGCAAATAATAGAAGTAAATATACGATATTCTAGAAAATATTATATTCCATATTTAGATCTACCGATAGAATTATGTTCATTAGTATCATCCTATTTATTAGATGATATTATTATTAAATTAAATATAAATTTCGGGATTTCTTATCCATTTGATCCACCGATATGGAAAATTAAAGAAATCCGACATAATGCGCAATTACCGATAGAGAATTATTTTAAATTTAAAATTGATGAATATAATGACTCGAACCAAATATTTTGGTCTGCGGCTATACTAATCGAAAAAGATATTCTGAATTTATTCTTGAAGATTACACCGACCGGAAAGAAAAATGAGACAAACTTTCTATAAAAAAATAAAAATTATAACTAATTCTTTCCAAGTGATGTAAAAGCACCCTATCCATTTTCTGTGGTAGAAAATCTTGGGCTTGTATCACATTTCACGGCTTTTAGCGGTTGGATACTATTATTTTTGTATTCTCTTCTATACTTTTCAGGTCTTTCTCCTGTTTTCATATAACAATTGAATACTTTTTGGATGTTTTTACAACCATTTTTATCACGATTTATACATCCCTTCCTATTATTTTCCATTTGATATGTTAGGATAGAATGTATTTTTCGTTCTTTTTGCTTTGGGTCTTTCTTGAATTTCAAATATAGATTTTCACATACTTCTTCGGTTTTGTATGATAAACAAGATGTTCTAAATTCATCTATATTATATACCTTAAAATGCTCTTGTAATTTCCTTTTTAGTGTTAAGTTTGGCGTTGAAATAAAATTTCTCATTTGTTTTCCAATACTCCAATCACCTATGATAATAATATGGTTTTTGCTATATTTCTTCGCTATTTTATTTATCATATTGTCTTCTGTTCGTTTCTTGTTGACATAACTATACCATTTGTATTGACGAAATTTTAGTTCTTGATATAACGGAACTAATGTTTTATTTGCTTTTATTTTTTCAGTAATATATTCCTGAAACTTATCAATATTACAAGTTTTAGAGTTATATTTATTCAATCCCTCTTCTATTTTAGTAATACCAATTTTGTCTTTGTGATTTTTTAGTAATGATTGATATTTTAATCTTTTTGTTTCTTTCAAATACATTCTATTCGTGTAAGAAAAATAATTACCATTATCATCCATCATAGAAAATAAACTTCTTTTTCCAGGGTCAATAAAAATATGTTTCCCTTCTAATTCTCCTTTTGGAATTTCATCTATATAAGGAAATTCTGGATTTTCTTGTTTTTCTTCCTTCTTAGATTTTTTAGGTTTATCTTTATTTTCTAATCGTTTCTTTTTTGCTTGTTCCTTTTGTAGAAATATCTTATCTTCTTTGATTTTATCTTTTTCTTCTTTGGTAAATCCTTGTAATGCTTTCTTTCCTGCTTTTTTCTTATCTTTTTTAGATTGTTCTTCTTCTACAAAATCTTTATGTAAAAATCTCAACGAAGTAGCATATCCATCCGTTATAATGGTAGAATCAAATACATAATTCTTTTTTGTTTGTGTTATATTGAAAAATGTGTTCCAAATAAATTCTTTGTTTTGTTCCAAACAATGATATAAATCTGCTTTTGTTTTGTTTTTTGGTTTTCCCTTATTTTTTCCTGATTGTATTTCAGTTGTTTCAGTAATCCAAACATCTAATAATTTTTGGTGTTTTTCAGTATTTACAAATAATTCCACTAATGCTTTTGTATCTAGTTGAATATGTCTTGGTATAGCGTTGGTTTGTATAGGAAAAAACTGGAAAGATTTTCTTTCTATTTTTTCTAATTCTAAACACATAAAAATCATATGTTTCAAATACTTATAAGGTGTAATTTTAATGTCGTAATAATAACTGGTTTCAAAAATTTCAGGAACAATCTTATACCGAATTTCTTTTAACCAATTATGGTATTTTTCATCACAAGTAAGAGTATTATTTATTATATCATTTTTAACTAAATTTATTTCTCTGTAAAGTTGTTTCTTAAATTCTTTATTTTCTATTTCTTCTTGATAAATATGTTTGAAATAGGAATTTACAAAGCGTTTTATATAATCAAAAAATCGTATTTTAATATTATTTTCAATAGCAGTAATCATTGTAGTAGCGTAGTAATCTAAAATAGATGATAAATTACTACCATCTTCTAATTCAAATGAATTTAGAATTGTAAATTCTTCTAATAAAACAGCATTATTACCTTTCGGTTTTTGTCCTGATGAGGATTTCATTATTGATTTCATACACATAGAAATAGTATCTTCTGTAATTTCAGGGATATCTTGATTGTTATGATAATTATGAAGAACCCATAATCGTAATAAAAAATATGTTTTTGTTGTAATAGCATTTGTTCTAATAATAGCATTTTGTAAAATAACCATATTTTCATTAAGTTCTTCATTATCCTTATACAGAATGGAAGAAATAGGTAATTTCAAACACCGATATTTATCAGGAGGTTTTTTTTTGGAATTCATCCTATATAATTTATATAAAGAAAATATCTTTAAATAAATATACGCAATAATTATATTTTCCTAAATAAATTTTTGAATATAATTTTCTTATTTATTTTTTTATTCAAACTTTTAATAATGTCTGTTATATATTCTGTTTTATCTATATGATAAGAATACACTATTTCAATTTCTAATATATTATCAATATTTATATCTTTACACATATATTTTAACCATTCAAATGGAAAATTAGTAGTAAATGACATTATTATTTTTATTCTTTTATTTATTTCTATTATTTTTTTTATAATATCAAGATGTCCTCTAAAATAATCTGGCACTTCTTTTGTATTAAAACTATCTGGTAATGGAAATCTCCATTCAAAATTAATATTTTGTATATTTTTTAATTCATTAATAAGTTTATAAATACCTTCAAATGTATATATTTTTGAATATATTTCTACATTATCA
>Ga0315908_10003157_pt1 | contig 11926 bp, 10 predicted proteins | sample LakEriMetagenome_12_FD_203520 | JGI IMG/M metagenome (GOLD analysis project Ga0315908, IMG submission 203520) | Freshwater fungal communities from buoy surface, Lake Erie, Ohio, United States - Buoy 4 MA124 | ecosystem: Environmental > Aquatic > Freshwater > Lake > Lake biofilm | place: USA...
CGCCACCCTTGGATACGGCGTCGGCCCCGGCGGCGAGGTCACGGATCTCTATCCGTTCTTTGTTGTCGGTGTTCTGCACCTGATCAGCTCCGCCGTGCTCGGTCTCGGCGGCCTCTATCACGCTCTGCGTGGTCCCGAAATCCTCGAGAACTACTCCTCGTTCTTCTCGCAGGACTGGCGTGACAAGAACCAGATGACCAACATCATCGGCTACCACCTCATCCTGCTGGGTGTGGGCGCACTGCTGCTGGTGTTCAAGGCCATGTTCTTCGGCGGCGTCTATGACACCTGGGCTCCCGGTGGCGGCGACGTGCGTCTGATCACCAATCCCACCCTGGATCCCGGTGTGATCTTCGGCTACCTGACCCGCGCTCCTTTCGGCGGCGAAGGTTGGATCATCGGTGTGAACTCGATGGAGGACATCATCGGTGGCCACATCTGGATCGGCCTGATCTGCATCTTCGGTGGCATCTGGCATGCCGTCACCAAGCCTTTTGGCTGGGTGCGTCGCGCCTTCATCTGGAATGGTGAGGCCTACCTGAGCTACAGCCTCGGCGCTCTGAGCTTCATGAGCTTCATCGCCTCGGCCTACATCTGGTTCAACAACACCGCCTACCCCTCGGAGTTCTACGGCCCCACCAACGCCGAAGCCTCCCAGGCTCAGAGCTTCACCTTCCTGGTGCGTGACCAGCGCCTCGGCGCCAACATCGGTTCGGCCATGGGGCCCACCGGTCTGGGCAAGTACCTGATGCGCTCGCCGACCGGTGAGATCATCTTCGGCGGTGAAACCATGCGCTTCTGGGACTTCCGCGGCCCCTGGCTGGAGCCCCTGCGTGGTCCCAACGGTCTGTCCCTCGACAAGCTGCAGAACGACATCCAGCCCTGGCAGGTGCGTCGTGCGGCCGAGTACATGACCCACGCCCCCAACGCCTCCCTCAATTCCGTCGGCGGCATCATCACCGAGCCCAACTCGGTGAACTTCGTGAACATCCGCCAGTGGCTGGCCTCGACTCAGTTCGTGCTCGCCTTCTTCTTCCTGGTGGGTCACCTCTGGCATGCTGGCCGCGCTCGCGCCGCCGCTGCCGGTTTCGAGAAGGGCATCGACCGTCAGGCCGAGCCCACTCTGGCCATGCCGGATCTCGACTGATCTCTTGTTTCAGGCTGATTTCCAGCCTGGTGATGCCCCCGCCTCCGGCGGGGGCTTTTTTTGTGTTGGTGTGGTGTGCCGATGCGGAGTGATGGCTGCCGGAGGGGGCGCCAGGGGTTTCAATCGGTGCGCCCTTGGGCTTCGTCGGCACCTCCACTTGGCATGCCGCCGTCCCAGCGCCCGCTTGCGGATCAGGACCTTGGGCGCTGGTGGATGCAACGCCGTGTGGTCGGGCCGTGTTGGCAGTGCAGGTCAGCAGTTCGCGGTCTGCCCCGTCGGTTTCGCTGGCTGCCTCGACCGTGATCGGCCCGCTGCACCATGACGCGCTGGGATGGCCAGCGTTGGTTGCCGTGGGGGTGATGCTGCTGGCTGCTTGGCCACGGAAACCGGCCCGGGCGATCAGCTCAGCTGGCCGGGAAGCCGCCCAGCCAGCGGCGCAGCAGGGGCAGGCTGAGGCCGATGACGTTGCTGCAGCAGCCTTCGATGCGCTCGACCAGCAGTGAGCCACGCCCCTCGAGAGCAAAGCCGCCGGCGCAGGACAGGGGTTCACCGGTGGCCACGTAGGCCTCCATCGTGCGCTCGTCCACCGCCGCGAACACCACGCCGGTCGTGACGGTCTCCAGCAGCGGCGCCTGCCCCGGCCGCAGCAGGCAGTGGCCGGTGTGCAGCTCGGCCCGCTCACCGCTCATGCGTCGCCAGCGGGCGATCGCCTCGCCGGCATCGGCGGGCTTGCCGAACACCTCCCCCTCGAACAGCAGCAGTGAATCGCAGCCCAGCACGGCATCGACGCGCTCAGCATCCGCCCCGCCATCGCTGCTCACGGCGTCAGCGTCTGAGCCCCGGTCCATCCAGTCGATCTGCTGCAGTTGTGCCGCCACTGCCTCGGCCTTGGCCTGGGCCAGCCGCTGCACGAGGCAGCGTGGATCGGAATCGCGGATGGCCTCCTCATCGACGCCGCTCACCTGCACCCGATGCGGGATGCCGGCCTGCTCGAGCAGGCGGCGGCGGGCGGGAGAGGCGGAGGCAAGCAGCAGCATCGGCCGTCACAGGGCTGCCGCCACGTTGTCACGGCTTCGCTACGGTCCGAACACCGTGCCCGCCTGCCCGGCGAAGGGTTCGCTCACGTTCTGATCCTCTCACCCACCATGCAAGTCCCAACCCGCCTGCTGCTGGCCTTCGGCACCATCGGAGCGCTGTCCCTGCCGGCTCAGGCGAGCAGTGTCGACCTGGTGGCGCCCAGCTTCCTCTGCGACCGCAGCCAGGAGATCTGCTACGACGCTCAGGGGCCGTCGATCGAGAAGACCCGCCGCACGTATGGCGACAAGGCGGAACGCAGATTGCTGAATCAGCTCTCCGGTCGTCCGCCCATGACCACCTTCACGCTCAGCAACGGGGCGCTCTGTGATCTGCGTGCACGCAGCTGCTGGGATGACGGCGACCGCCGCCGGAACGTCAGCAATCGCTATACGCAGCACCTGTTCAGCGGCGGGGGGGCTCTGGGCTCTCGCAGCTGCCAGCTGACGCAGCGTGGTCGCCGCGTCTTCCAGGGCTCCTGCTCCCTGTCCCGGCGCAATCTGCCCAATGGCACTGCCTACCTGGTGGAAACCCAGGACGGCCGTCGCTACAGCTTCTACAACGAGGGCTCCGGTCGTCTGGTGCTGCGGGATGCGACCGGCATCTGGCCTGTGACCACGGGCAACGTCGGCAGTCAGGTGTCCTTCCGCTGGGCGGATGTTGAGCTGCTCGCCAGCCGTCCTGCCGGCACCTGGGGCTCCAGCCAGGGCAGCTATGGATCGCCCTATGGATCGCCCTATGGATCGGGCTACGGCCAGGGTTACAACCAGGGGATGCCTGACCCGCGAGGCGGCGCCCCCAGCACGCCGGCCCAGGCGCTCGATACCCTGCTGAACTCCCTGTTCCGCTGATCCGGCTTGTCCGCATCTGATCTCAGTGATGCGCGCGCCCTGCAGCGGGCGCGCCACAGCCTGTGCTGCCTGCCGTTCCGCCGCAGCTTCTATCTGGCGCTCAGGGACGGCGCCATCAGCAGCAACGAACTCGCCGGTCGCGATGACGCCGCGCAGCTGCTCTCAGCCCGCCTCTCGGCCGATCAGCTGGAGGAGGCCTTCATCTGGCTGATCCAGCTCGGGGTTCTGCGCCGCGAGGTCGATGGCCAGGGTCTCACCGAGCGGGTGCGGCTGACTCCCCTGGGCCGTCAGGTGCTGGACAGCTTGTCGGGCGAGATCCCGCGGGCCGGCGTCCTCGCCAGGCTGGCCCATGCCGTGCGGCGCTATCGGCCGCGTTGGTGAGGGATCACACCACCAAGCACGCGGTGGCATTTGTGTGCGACCTGTGCCGGGTGGGCTCGATGCAAATCACGCTGAGAAAGGCAGGCGGATCGGTCAGCGCCACGATCCAGGCGAGATGGCGCGTCGTTTCCATCTCGCCCCGGGCGACCGGATCCAGGTCATTGAGACGGAACAAGGCATCCTGTTGACTCCGTCTGATCCCACTGTTCAGGAAGCTCTCGCCCTTGCCTCTGAGGCTGCGCGTCAGTACCAGTCGGCGCTCAGAGAGCTCGTCCATTGACGATGGAATCGGAACCTCGCTGGGTCCCTGCTGTCGCGGTGACAGCGATGCACCACCAGCAGATCCTTGAGCATGGCGGTCGGGCGGGGGTGCGATCGCCGTCCGCGCTGGAAGCGGCTGAGGCCAGCCCCCAGCCTTCTTGGTGTCAGCGAGAACGCCAGTCGCCGCCAGCTGCGGCTGCTGCCGAGGCACAGTCGAGCGTGCGGGGCCTTCCCTTCACCGATGGCCACAATCGCCCGGACTCGCCTGTGGCCGCCGTTGTCCTCGGTCGGAATCGATTGGCGTTCACCGTTCTCTGCTGCAGCGTCGTGCTGACGATCCAATGCCTGACCGCAGCGCATCTGGCATGGCCGGATCTCGCGGCCTGCCTGCTTCTCCTCCGCGCCGCCAGGCCATGACGCTCTCCTCCCCTCCCCTGATGGTGCTCGGCACGAGCAGCGGTGCCGGCAAGTCGCTGATGAATGCGGCGCTGTGCCGGGTGCTGCGCCGCCGCGGCGAGACGCCCCTGCCGTTCAAGGGGCAGAACATGAGCAACAACGCCTGGGTGGATCAGGCCGGCGGAGAGATGGCCTATTCGCAGGCTTTGCAGGCCTGGGCCGCCGGGCTGGAGCCCCAGTGCGCCATGAACCCTGTGCTGCTCAAGCCCCAGGGCGACAGCACCAGTGAGGTGATCCATCTGGGCCGTTCGGTGGGGCGCTGCCGCGCCGAGCATTACTACCGCGACTGGTTCCGGCCCGGCTGGTCCGCCATCCGCCGCGGCCTCGACGACCTGGGCGAGGCCCATCCAGCCGGCCGGCTGGTGCTCGAGGGCGCCGGCAGCCCGGTGGAGGTGAACCTGCAGCCCCGCGACCTGACCAACCTGCGGCTTGCCCAGTTCCTGCGGGCCCGCTGCCTGCTGGTGGCCGACATCGAGCGCGGCGGCGTGTTCGCCCAGATTGTCGGCACCCTGTCGCTGCTGCGGCCGGTGGAGCGTCCGCTGATCCGCGGCCTGATGATCAACCGCTTCCGCGGCCGGCGCGAGCTGTTCGACGAGGGACGCCTGTGGCTGGAGCGCCACACCGGTGTGCCCGTCCTGGGGGTGATGCCCTGGCTGGAGGAGCTGTTTCCGCCTGAGGATTCGCTCGATCTGCTGGAGCGGCGCGGCCGCAAGGCGGAGGCGGAGCTGACGATCGCCGTGCTGCGTCTGCCCTCGCTCAGCAACTTCTCCGATCTCGATCCGCTCGAGGCCGAGCCCGGCGTGCAGCTGCGCTGGCTGCGGCCCGGCGATGAACTGGGCCGTCCTGACGCCGTGATCCTGCCCGGCAGCAAGCAGACTCTGCGCGATCTGGAGGCCCTGCGCAGCGCCGGCCTGGAGAGGGATCTGCGCGCCTATCTCGCGGCCGGCGGCCACGTGTTCGGTGTCTGCGGCGGGCTGCAGATGCTGGGTGAGCGGCTGGAGGATCCCGAGGCCCGTGAAGGCGGCGAGGGGGGCGCTGGTGCTCCCGGCGCGATGCGCGGCCTGGCTCTGCTGCCGCTGCGCACCCGCTATGGCGCCAGCAAGGTGCTGCAGCAGCGCCGGACGGTCGCGCTGTGGCCGCCAGGCCCGCCCCTGGAGCTGGAGGGGTTCGAGCTGCATCAGGGCCGCAGCGCCCTGGAGGCGGCGGCGGGACAGCCAGCGGAGCCGCTCACACCGCTGTGCGCCGATGCGGGCCTGGGCTGGTGGCGCGGCTGGGGCGAGCAGGGCGGTCTGGTGGCCGGCACCTACCTGCACGGCATCTTCGAGAATGGGCCGTGGCGACGTCGCTGGCTCAACCGGCTGCGGCAGCGCCGCGGCCTGCCGCCCCTGAGTGAACTGCAGCCTCACCACGCCCGTCAGCGGGAGGCGCTGCTGGACCGGCTGGCCGATGCCTTCGAAGCCCACGTCGATCTGACCCCCCTGCTGCGCTGATGTCCGCGCCCGACTCCATCGCCGCCGGGAGGCCCCCCGAGCGCAGCGTCATGATCCACTGGCCCGATGGCCGCAGCAGCCGGGAGATCTGCGGCCGCGATTGGCTGGCCGCCGCCCATGCCGCCGGCCAGTCGATCCCCACGGGCTGTCTGGGGGGAAGCTGTGGCGCCTGCGAGATCGAGGTGAACGGCCAGGTGGTGCGGGCCTGCATCGCCCAGGTGCCGGCGAGCCGGCAGGGCGAGCTGCGCGTCGAGCTGGCCAGCGATCCCTATTGGTGACCCCGGGGCGCTGTGGCGCTCAGGCGCCTGCTGGCGTCACGGCCGAGCCGGTTGCCGCTGCAGCGGCACAGTCTCCGAGGCTCGCCCGTGCGGCGGCAGCCCGATGACGGTTGCAGAGGACCGCTGCGGAGAGCCGCCTGGTCCGGGACGCTCAGTCGTCGCCCTGGATCAGTCCGCCGCCCAGCAGCACCTCACCGGCATAGAACACCGCCGCCTGTCCCGGCGTGATCGAGAACTGCTCCTCATGGAAGTCGAGCCGGCAGCGGTGGGGCCTGCCGGCCTGGCGGTCGTGGTCGCTGGCGGGCAGGGGGGTGAGCCGGGCCGGCACGGCGCCGCTGCGGTAGCGCACCTGCACCTGCAGCTCGATCGGCGCGTCGGGCGGGGCGATCGCACTCCAGTTCACCGCCCCCACCGTGCAGCCGCTGCGGGCCGCCGCCGAGCGGGGCGCCACCACCACCCGGTTGAACGCCCCATCGAGGCGCACCACGTGCAGCGGTTCGCTCCAGGCCACCCCCAGCCCCTTGCGCTGGCCGATGGTGAAGTGCTCGATGCCGTCGTGCTGGCCGACCACCGTGCCGTCGAGCAGCACGATCTCGCCCTGCCGCGGCGGCAGGTGGGCATCGAGGAAGGCGCGCATCGAGCCGTGATGATCCGCCAGGCAGAGGTCCTGGCTTTCGGGCTTGCTGGCGGTGCGCAGTCCACGGCGGGCCGCCTCGGCGCGGGTGTCGGCCTTGGTCAGCTCGCCCAGCGGGAACACCAGCCGCTCGAGCTGTTCGGCCGGTAGGTCGTAGAGGAAGTAGCTCTGATCCTTGCGTTCGTCGAGGCCGCGCAGCAGCTGGGGCCGGCCGCGGCCATCGCCGGGCACCGGCAGGCTGTGGGCATCCCCGCTGGGCCGCACCCGGGCGTAGTGGCCGGTGGCGATGTGCTGGATGCCCCGCTCGCGCTCCGCCCAGCTCAGCATCGGGCCGAACTTGACATTGCGGTTGCAGCGCGAGCAGGGCAGCGGTGTGATGCCCTGGCCGTAGCCCTCCACCAGAAAGTCGACGATCTGCTCGCGGAAGTGCTCGCGGAAATCGACGACGTGATGGGGCACCCCCAGCTGCTCGCAGAGGCCGGCCGCATCCACCAGGCCCTCGGCGCAGCAGGCGCCCTTGCCGCTCATCAGCCACAGGGTGAGCCCCTCCACCTGCCAGCCGGCGGCCGTCAGCAGCGCGGCGGTCAGGGAGCTGTCGACGCCGCCGGACAGGCCCACCGCCACCCGCTTCTCGCCGGGCCAGTCGGCCAGCCGCCGCAGCACCGCCTGCACCGGGGCGGCGGCCTCGCCGGTGGCGCTGTCGGGGCTGGAGCCTGGGGGCGTGCAGACGCCGGCTTGCATGGGGGCGCGTCCGGGCGGGGGTGAGCCTTTCCATCATGGAGGCCAGTCCGGCGACGCCGTCGTGTCCACCCTCCGCAGCTGGCCCCCCGCCGATGCCGACCACCTGCTGGTCAGCGGCGCGCAGATGGCGGAGCTGGAGCAGCGGCTGTTCGACAGCGGCCTGCCGGTGCCGGCGCTGCTGGAGAAGGCGGCGCTGGCCGTGGCGGCCCGCCTGCGGCAGCGGCTGAGGCCTGCGGCGGAGGCGTCCGCTGCGAGCGCCGCGCCGGCCTGGCCGCTGGCCGCCGGTGTGCTGGTGCTGGTGGGTCCCGGTCACAACGGCGGCGACGGCCTGGTGGTGGCGCGTGAGCTGCATCTGGCGTGCGTGCCGGTGCGGATCTGGAGTCCGTTCGAGCGACACAAGCCGCTGACGGACGGGCACCTGCGCCATGCGCTCTGGCTGGGCATCCCGCGGCTGGCCGAGGCTCCCGATCCGGCGGATCCGGCCCTGTGGCTGGATGCGCTGTTCGGCATCGGTCAGAACCGGCCGCCCGGCGAGGCGCTCGAGGCGCTGCTGGAACAGCGCCAGCGCCTGCGGCCCGGAGCGCTGGTGGCCCTCGACGGTCCCACCGGCCTGTGTGCAGACAGCGGCCGCCTGCTGGGGTGCGGCGGCGCGACGGCGGTGCTCACCTGGAGCATCGGCCTGCTCAAGCGCGGCTTCGTGCAGGACCGGGCCCTGGCGCGGGTGGGGGAGCTGGAGCGGATCGAGCTGGGCCTGCCGCCGGCCCTGCTGGCGGCGCTGCCCGTTGCGACGCCTCTGGCTCTGCACGGCGGTGATGCCGCGGCGGCGCCCTGGCCGCCACTCGATCCGGCTGCCGCCAAGTACGGCCGCGGGCGACTGCTGCTGGTGGCCGGCAGCCGCCGTTACCGCGGCGCCGCCAGCCTGAGCCTGGCGGGTGCCAGTGCTTCGGGCTGCGGCAGCCTGCGGGCGGCTCTGCCCCAGGAGCTGGCCGCTGATCTGTGGCTGACACAGCCGCATGTGGTGCTGGAGGCGGAGCTGCCCAGCGGTGCGGGCGGCAGCCTGGAGCTGGCGGAGCTGGCGCGGCTGGATCTGGCCCGCCTCGATGCCCTGCTGCTGGGCCCGGGCCTGGGACAGGCCGAGCTGGTTGCTGCTCTCAAAGAGGTTCCCGCCGCCGCAGCTGCCCCTGAGCGCACCAGCCAGGAGGAGGGCGAGGAGGCCGTCTGGCAGCGGCTGCAGCGCTTCGCGGGCCTGTTGCTGCTGGATGCCGACGGCCTCAACCGGCTGGCTTGGCGCTGCCGCGGCCAGGCTGCGGGCGCTGTCAGCTGGCTGGCCGAGCGGCGCGGGCCCACCTGGATCACGCCCCATCGCGGCGAGTTCGACCGGTTGTTCCCGCAGTGGAGCGACCTGGATCCGCTGGCGGCCGCCAGCGCCGCTGCCGCCGCCAGCGGTGCGGCGGTGCTGCTCAAGGGGGCCCGTAGCGTCGTGGCGGCTGCCGATGGACGCCTCTGGCAGGTGCTCAGGGCCGCCCCGCAGAGCGCCCGCGCCGGCCTGGGCGACACGCTGGCGGGATATGCGGCCGGCCGTGGTGCCATGGCCCTGGCGGCCCTGGGGGGGACGCTGCGGCTCGCCGGGGAGGTTGCCGGGCCCCAGGCGAGCCTCGATGCCGCGCTGCTGGCGGCTGTCGCCGTGGAGCATGCCGAGGCCGGCCGCCGCTGCCTGCAGCAGCTGGGACCGGGGGGAGTGACGCCCGAGGCGGTGGCCCGCGAGCTGGCGGCGGGGACCTGCCTGGCCTGAGCTGCAGCAGCCGAGATAGCAAACTCCGGCAAGATTTCTCTGGCTGCAGCGATCACATGGGCTGGTGCGGGGGACCTGCGCTTGTCACAATTCCGGCACATGCCAGCGCTAGGCACTGCCGCTGCAGGCCGCATGTGTGGTTTTGCAAGCAGATCCTGAAAGGTTGCTGAAGAGACGGCGGATCCTTGCAGGCCCGGGAGATAGTTGCCTCCACTTCCTTCCCCTGCATGACTGTCTCCACCGTCAGGTCGAGCGGCACTGCGAACCGCAGGACCAGCGATTCGATGACCTGGTACCTCGCTTCGATTGGCCGGGAGCCGCTGTTGACGCCCGCCGAAGAGATTGAGCTCGGCAATCAGGTGCAGGTGATGATGCGCCTGGCGGAGTCCGATCGCAGTGATTTCTCTCCACACGAGCGCAAGATCATCAAGATCGGCCGTCGCTCCAAGGAGCGAATGATGAAGGCCAATCTGCGTCTGGTTGTCAGTGTTGCCAAGAAATATCAGGGCAAGGGACTGGAGCTGCTGGATCTGATTCAGGAGGGGTCGCTGGGCCTCGAGCGCGCTGTGGAGAAGTTCGATCCCACCCGCGGCTACAAGTTCTCCACCTATGCCTTCTGGTGGATCCGCCAGAGCATGACCCGGGCGATCGCCTGCCAGTCGCGCACGATCCGCCTGCCGGTGCATCTCAGCGAGCGTCTGGCCACGGTGCGCAAGGCGAGTCTGGAACTGGCCCACAAGCTGGGGGCGATGCCCAGCCGTCAGGAGATCGCCGAGGCGATCGGCATGCCCGTGCAGGAGCTGGATTCGCTGCTGCGCCAGGCCCTCACCACCTCCAGTCTCGATGCGCCGATCAATGCCGACGAGGGGCGCAGTTTCCTGGGCGATCTGATCGCCGATAACAGCTGCGAGGAGCCGCTCGATCAGGTGGAGCGCGGCATGCATCAGGAGCAGCTGGGCCGCTGGCTTGACCATCTCACCGACCAGGAGCGGGAGGTGCTGGGTCTGCGCTTCGGTCTCGATGGCCGTGAGCGCCACACCCTTGCCGAGATCGGCCGCCAGCTGGATGTCTCGCGTGAGCGGGTGCGTCAGGTGGAGCTCAAGGCATTGCGCAAGCTGCGCAACCTCACCCGTCGCACCGCCTGATCGCCCCTCGGCCTTCGCCGGGGCTGCTGTTGAGCCCCCCCGCGCCTCCGCCCAGGTGCTCGCCCGGTGGAGCGAGGCACCCGGATTTCCGGGCCTGCTCCGTCTCAGGCCTCCCGGCAGACCCGCCATGGTTTCGGCCCCGTTGTCAGGGCTCTGGCCTGAGCCTGGCTGAGCCGCCAGCGGTCTGCCGTCAGCCAGGCGCCAAGGCTGACGGCGCGCTGGCCAGATCCAGGGCTTCGGACACGTTGCTGGCCTGTTGGGCCAGGCCCCGGTGCGTCTCCGACAGGAAGCCCTCCTGCAGCGCCCGGTCGGCCCAGGCAAGCAGTCCGCTCCAGAAGCCGTCGACGTCCAGCAGCACCACGGGGCCGGCCAGCAGTCCCATCTGATTCCAGGTGAGCATCTCGCTGCACTCGTCGAGCGTGCCGAAGCCGCCGGGCAGGATCACGAAGCCAGCGGCCAGCGCACCCATCCGCGCCTTGCGCTCCTGCAGGCTGCTCACCACCTCCAGCCGGGTGAGGCCCTGATGCGCCTCCTCAGCCTTCACCAGCTGCTCGGTGATCACGCCGATCACCTCGCCGCCGGCGCCCAGTGCCGCATCGGCCGCCAGCCCCATCAGGCCGACGCGCCCGCCTCCGTACACCAGCCCCAGGCCGCGCTCAGCGCAGCTGCGGCCCAGATCGCGGGCCACCTGGGCGTAGACGGGACTGGATCCCGGCTTTGATCCACAGAAGAGGCAGACGCGCATGGAGGCCAACGCTGGTTGGGCCAGCTGAGCGTGGGGCGGACGCTCAGAGCAACCCGTCTGGATGGGAATGCGGCCTGAGGTGGGCCCGAGCGGCCGGCGGCCTCAGGGACGACAGACCAACCCGCTCCACCCATGCCAGGGCAGGTTCAGCCTGGTTCGCTGGCGCGGGACGCCCTTCGTCTCAGTCCTCGGCCCAGATGTAGCGGGTGAGCTCGGAGGGGTCGGGTTCGGGAGCCGCCAGGGCGAACTCGACGCAGTCGGCCACGATCGCATCGATCTCGCGGTCGATCTCCTTGAGCTCGGCCTCGCTGGCCAGGCCGTCGCCGGTGAGGCGGCCGGCCAGCTGCTTGATCGGATCACGCTTGGCCCAGAACTCCTTCTCCTCGGCGGCGCGCAGCTCATCGGGGTCGGCCAGGGAGTGGCCGCGGAAGCGATAGGTGAGGCACTCCAGCAGGGTGGGGCCTTCGCCGGCCCGGGCCCGCTCGATCGCCCGCTGGGCGGCGGCGCGCACCGCCAGCACATCCATGCCGTCCACCTCCTCGCCGGCCATGCCGAAGGCGGCGGCCTTGCGCCAGATCTCCGGGTCGCTGGTGGCGCGGTTGTGGTCCATGCCGATCGCCCAGCGGTTGTTCTCGACCACGAACAGGATCGGCAGCTTCCACAGCGACGCCATGTTCAGGCACTCGTAGAACTGCCCGATGTTGCAGGTGCCGTCGCCGAAGAAGGCGGCGGTGACTGCATCGCTGCTGGCGTCGCCGAGAGCGTCACGTTTGTAACGGCTTGTGAAGGCTGCCCCCAGGGCCACGGGGATGCCCTCGCCGATGAAGGCGTAGCCGCCCAGCAGGTGGTGCTCGCGTGAGAACAGGTGCATCGAGCCGCCGCGGCCCTTGCTGCAGCCGGTCTCCTTGCCGAACAGCTCGCTCATCACCTC
>Ga0315908_10003158_pt1 | contig 11924 bp, 5 predicted proteins | sample LakEriMetagenome_12_FD_203520 | JGI IMG/M metagenome (GOLD analysis project Ga0315908, IMG submission 203520) | Freshwater fungal communities from buoy surface, Lake Erie, Ohio, United States - Buoy 4 MA124 | ecosystem: Environmental > Aquatic > Freshwater > Lake > Lake biofilm | place: USA...
ATTTAATTGTTGAATAATTTAGGAGTATTAAAAATATTTTAAATATAACAGAAGTTAGAATTCAATTAAACTCTTTAAATTGTATTCAATAACACGAAGGATACTTTTATTTGTATGAGTATAATTCTATTTCTTTTTACTTTTCTTACTGCTTGTGCAGCTAATAATATATTTGAAAATTCAATCTATTCTTATAATTGGAGATTTGATGATTTATAATATGCTTTTGCTGTTACTCTTGATGTAATTACTTTAAATAGGTGGACCAATGTATTAGAATTAGGTTTTATTTATCATAAATATGTTTAAATTACTATTTTTGTTATTTTTGTCATTTTCATTGGTAATTTTGTAGCATTAAATCTATTCATCTTAAATATTCTTGAAGGTTTTGAGCACATTAAATCAATTAATTAAAAAAACCTTAAAACTACATTTTAAGAATTAAAAAAATATTTAGACATTTCAATTTTTTTAAATTAGTCAAATAATCTCAATTAAATTAGTGTCAGAAGATCGATAAATGAAGATAATGAAAATTTTAGAATAAAGTTGAGAAAATCAAAGATCCTAAATTTAATTAATGATTCTCTTTTTATTTTTGATTAAAATTCAGATTTCATAATAAAAATAAAGAAAAATATATTGGAGTCAAAATGGTTTTAAAGAATAATAAAAGTTTTTATATTTTTACATATTTTATGTTTTATTGTTCATTAATTAGATGATAATGATTAAGATATGACAAATAATGTATTCGGAATAATATTTTTCATAGTAAAGTGTTTTTATGTAATAGAAGGAATCTTAAAGGTTTTAGTGTAAGGTTTGATATTTAATAAGGATTGTTATCTTTCAGACATTAGTGGAAAATCTCAATTTACAGTAATATTTTTATTTTTCTTTGAATTTTCTTATTTATTGAAAAATGGAAAAATAATAACCTCTGAAAACAATTAAAAAATAGTAAGTATATTATGAAGCATATAAACATTTGTACTAATATTCCGTAACAAATAAGTGCAATAAATTTTAAAAGACATAATAGAAACAATAAAAGGTCTAACGAATATTTTTTTTTACCTTTTAAGTGTATGGTTTGGATACGCAGTGGCAGGAATAGTAATTTATAAAGACAAACTAGGTTATTGTGAAACTCCCAACAACTTTAACATAAATTATGATCAATGTCTAGATTAGAAAAAACAATGGACCCTCAACCATTTCAATTTTGACACTATTGGAAATGCTATGCTTTTCCTCTATGAAATTAGTACATTTGAAAATTTAAGTACTCATATTCAAATATTGAACAATAGTGGTTATTAAAATGTTGGCCCTGTTTTGAATCAGTCCATTTACATATCCAATATTTATTTTTACTCTTTCATCCTTGTCGGAGTGTTTTTTTATATGATGTTGTTTATGGCTTTTCTTTTCATGAATTTCAACGAACATCACAAGAAAACCCAATATCAAAATCTATCTGATATTTAAATCAAATGGATCAATATACAAAAACAAATCAGTCAAGAAAATCCCATCTAACTAATTAAAGTCATTAATACAAAATATAACTTATAAGTAAAAATTCTTGAGATCAATATGATAATAAAAAAACTAATGATATTCAATATAATCCAAATGATGCTAACTAACGATATCCACAAATACGTGACTATTACAAAACAAATAATTCAATTATGTTTTTCATTAGCTCTACTATCTGAATTAATATTAAACGTATTACTGTATGGAATAAAACAAAACCTAACAATAAAGTAATACCGATATTAACTTATTATAACAATAATGTACATAATAGGTTCTCTAGCAGAGTATAAGTTCTTCTTTTACCCTGACTATGATCTCAACACTCATAAGAAAATTAATATTCTTTTTAGGTGTTTGTCAGTGTTTGGACTCTTACCTTTACTTAGAATGTTCCAAAGACTTAAGACATTAGACAAGATCCTTAGAAATATTTACTTTTCTTTTGAACTTCTTAAGAATCTACTTATTACTTTTTTTATCACTCTTTTTCTCTATGCTATTATTGGAAATATCGTTTTTTTCTATCTTAATGAAACACCTGTAAATAAAATGATGAATTTCACTACTCTTGAAAATTCAATGGTTATTCTATTCAAAGTTTATTCTTATGATACTTGGCCTGAAGTCTATTTTTAAGCTGTTTATACTAAATTATTTAAAGTTAAATTTGGAGCTTATTTTGCCCCTATTTTCTTTATTTCTTTTTAGTTTATAACTAGAATCATACTTATGAATATTTAAATGTCACTTGTTATTGCACAGGTTTAAGATTATTTTATGACTAGTAATAATATCGTGAATTTCTATTAAGATAATATAAGAGGCTTCAAATTGTTTTGGAATGAATTCGCCTAAAATAAAAATAGTGATAGTGCTAATTTTATTGATAGCAAATATTTGTGTGAGTTTTTGTATTTATTAGAACCTCCTTTAGGATTTAAAGATAAGTTTTTGAATTTGATGAAAATAATTTATGAAATGTAAATAAAGTCGAATGTGAAGGATAAGTTACATTTTAGATTAGTTCTTTATAGTCTCATCAAATATCAATACTATAAATAAAAAATATTTAAGTTTAAAAACAACATATAATTGTAACAGCTAACTGATAAGGAGCATTAAATTTAAATTGAAATTCTTGATCAAATTTAAAATGAGCTTAAGGAATAAACGAATTAAATTAATAAAAATAATTAATAAAATTACGATTAAGAGGATGAAAATAATGATGAAATTTATATTTTTAACCCTCTTGTAAGATATTTTAAAATTATAATTCAGTTTAAAGTTTGGTAGAAATATTCTTAAAAATAATCTGAAAAAATAGGATATAGAAAAAAAATAGAAATAGCCAACCAAAAAAAGTTAAATAATTAGAATAATTATTTTAAAATGATAAGCAATATTGAAAGATCATTTACTTAATTATTCTAAATCAATAAATTATTTAAAGGTTTTATTGATAACAATATTAAAATTCAAAATATTAAATAGAAAAATGAAAAAAATAAGAAATTAGAAAGGATAAAAAGCATTAATGTTAATAATAAATTGAAAAAGGATATAAGATATTAAAAATTAATAGAAAAAAAATAATTTATAAGTTCTTCAAGCAGTGATACCTATTCTAGTATTTCTAGTAGTAATAGTAGTAGCAATAAAAGTAATTAAAGTAATTTAAGTTAATCAAGTATACTTAATAAAAATTCTGAAAAAAAAGAATTAAATAAATATAATTTCAGAAAAGCTGTTGGAAGAAATTTGGGATTAACTACATTCTCAGAATAAGTTAAAAATCTTTAAGAAAATTAGAAATTCTTTTAAAAAAAATTTGTAGATAGAAATTGGTTTAATTTGGCTCAAAAAAGTTCAGTAATAAATAGTAAATAGAATAATTAAAATTAATAGAATTTAAAAAACAATTAAAAAAATATTAGCTAAGATTAATAAAATGATGATTAACTTTAAATTTAAAATTTTAGACCTTTAATTAGTTAAATATAGGATTTTTAAAATTATAATAATGAAGATTTAATTGAAACATGATTTAATTTTATATTTTAATAAATTTCATTTTATTTTTATTTGATTTAATATTCAATTAATAGATAAAAATAAAATATCTTTTTAAATAAATTATTATATTTATTATTTTAATAATAAAGCAATATGTAGGAATTGAACTGTCAAAATATTGATAATTAGAATGATATTAGTAAATTTTAATAATTTATATTTAGTTTCAATTTTAGTTCCATTTAAAATTAAAATAGATGATCCTATAATAGATTAAATTCAAAAAGTAATAAATAATATATATCAAAGAAATTAAAAAAAGAATAAGTAGGTAAGTAAAAAGAAAAATATTTAGAATCGTTTCAAATTTAATCAAAATAATTAAATCTAAATTTATAGCTTTGCAAAAACTTAGATTAAAATTTATATAAGAAAATAAATAATGAGATTTATTATGAAGGAAACTGTGCTATAAATTTCGAGTATTAAGGATTACAAGATTTAGTTTACAAACCAAAAATATAAGATTAAAAAGTGAATCAGATTTTAGATTCTTTAATATAAAATTCGGAAGAATTTGATGATGAAATGAAGAAAATATCTTAATTTGAAGATTTATATCTGACTAACAAATTCACTAAATCTTGTTATTTAAACATTACTAAATAAAAGTAATATTAATTCACTTATGATTTATTAGTCTTATTAAATCTGATATTCTAAACAAGAAAAAAGTAAAACAACAATCTTTCAATATTTCCTAACCCATTAATTTCTATTAGGAATTACCAATATTTGAAAAAATTCCTTTTTTGAAAAAATAAAAAAATTTATTTATCTACCAACTAGTAGAAGTAATTTTTTAAAATTAATTTTAGAAATTATTAAATTAAAAACAAATTTGGATGAAAAGATAACTTGAAGAAGAAGTTCAAAGAAATATTGAAAATTTCAGCAAAAATTAATTTAATAAGTAAATTAAAATAAATAAGTATTAGTATTATTAAGTATTAGACATATGTTTTTAAAGATGGTCCTTGGAAATAATGCTATATTTGAAATAATTATGATCCCAGAGAAGATAAAAATTCAGTTAAATATTAAACTTTGTGTATTAAAACTAATAAAGTAGATCCAAAATTTGTCGAAATATCCTAATAATTATTCTTGTACTAAATTGGAGAGATAAAAGACACACAAATAAGCAAAATCATATAAGTTTCAATTATGGAAAATAAAAAATAATGCACTGTATATAAATATCAAATAAATTTATAAATTAATTTTTTTTACTTTTATTTTAGATAAAATATGGATGGCTAAGTTAATTACAATTTAAAGAAATTTATTAGAAAATAAAAAATAACTAAAAATCATTAAAATATTAGTTAGTTTAAGAATAATAATAAGCAAGTTGATGTTTATATTAATTTATTAAATTACAATATTTAATAAAAATATTGATAAAATATCAATAAAATATATATTATTTTAAATTTAATGAATTAGTTAGATATTTAACATTTTATTCTAAAAAAATGTTTCAAAATTTGTATTATAAATTTTTTTGATAATAATTTATAAAGTGATGAAATTAATTGTGTATAAAAATGTATTTAAAACCATATAAAATATGAATAGAAGATTAAGAGTTAATAAAATAATTATTAAAATTGATTTTTTTATTTCTTTATATAGTAAATTAATTATATTTTTATTTTTTATAATAATTTATATTTAAATGAAATAGATAGTCAAAATATTTTAAAAAAATTCAGGATTTTTATTTGTCTAATAGAAAATTTTATTTAAAAAATTATAAAAATTTAATAGCTTAAATTAATTGAAATAATAATAGGAAATTTAATAATTCGATTTAAATGAGCAAACTAAAATTTTTTAAAGTAATAATGAATACATTGAAAATTAAAATAAAATTAAAGAAATATGTAAATTTTTAGAAGAAGAATATGATAATTTTAAACTAGATTAAAAAATTTAAATAATTTAGAAATTATAATATTATAATTAATTGCCTGATTTTGTATAAAATAAATTTTAAAAAGAAATAGTATTAATCTGTTTTAAACTTGAATAATAATAGATAATATAAGTATTAATGATTTTAAGTAAGTTTAAAGATTAAGATAAGAAATTAATTTTGGTATTGGAAAGATAAATATTAAGAATTATAGATGATTTTGATGAATAGTAATTAATAAAATTAATTTACAATTTATGTTAAATAAAATACATAAAATTATAATTTATAGATTAAATTATTGAAAAAATTATACTTTAATAAAAAAAGTTTCAGAATTTTAGTTTGATAAAAATATTTTAAACCTTACTGATATTTCAAAAATATACTAAACTTGATATAAGTTTAATTTATAATATATCAATTGATTATTTTAGATAAATTAAGATAAGAAATTACTCTTAAGATATATTTCTTGAAACTATTTGTCAAATATTTTAGATATATTTAATTTATATTGATGAATAATTAATAAAATTTTAAGAATCAAATGATGATAATCTTTATTAATAATAATCGGATTTGTTGTTGATTTAGTTTCAAGAATTATTAAATTATTTTAATAAAGATATAATTTAAAAAGTTGAATAATTTTAAAATATCAATTAAATATACGTTATAATATCAAGTTATCAGTAAATTAATAAACAAATACCAGTAAAAATAAATAGCTTAATTTTTTAAGATATTTAAAATTATATTTATCACTCGATTCCTGATTAATTTTTTAATATTTTCATTTATTATTCTAAATCAGAACCAGAATTAATGAATAATATATTTAATAATTACTTTTAATTATATTTAAAAGAATTTAGTATAAATGAAATTTTATTATTTATTTAATTTATTATCCATTTTAAACTAGATAATTATTAAAACTATATTTAAAAACTTATTTTAAGAATTTAAAATGAAAATCAAATTTTAGAAATCAAACAATAAAACAAATTATTTTTTTTAATGACAAAAACACTTATTTTAATAAATTAGGATATAAATAATGAGGAAAAAAAACATAATTTAGATTTAATAAGAAATTTCATATTATATTTATTAGATAAAATATAAAACAATCATATTTTAAATTCTTATATTTATTTAGAAGATATGAATTATTTGCATAAAATAATAATAAATTAATTAGAAGTAAAAAGTTAATTACTAGATCACAATGTTTTATTAAAATTCATAATAAATCATTTAAATAATTTGTAATAACTCTTGTTAATAGATAATTCTGAAAACTTTTATAACTTTAAAAAAACTCTTTAATATTATTAAGATAAATTCAAAGATTATGATTAAATTTTTAAAACTATATTAGAAAGACTGGAAAATCAATTAAAATTAAAATTAGAAAAATGATTTATATACTTTTTAAATATTTTATATTTGAAATAACACATATTATATATAATAAATCAAACTGAACAGAAAATCAATATTTAAATTATTTTATAATCTATTTTATATAGAAATGGAATAATAATAAGATAATAATACAAATAATTGTAAATAATTTAATAAAAGAGACAAGAATCAATTTAAGAAAAATTAAACTTAATGAATAGTATATGTAGAGAAAACTCTAGAAAATGATGCTTAAGCTGGATCTGTGAATAATTAAAAAAAGAGAAAAGAATAAGAAGAAGAATATTATTATTAAAAAAAAAGTTATTATCATTAAAATAATAATACTTATTAAAGTAATATAAATAATAATTCATAAAGTGTAAAGACATATAATGTCTAAAGTAACAATAATGAAGAAAATTATGATAATAATTCTAAAATCAATTATCAAAAAAATAATAATAATAATTTAAATAATAATATTAATAATAAAAATTCTAATAATAATTTTAAAAAAATTAATTTAAGTATTTAAAATAATAATAATAATTAAAACTAAAGAAATAAAAATACTAATTCATATAATTATAACAACAATAATAATAAAAAAAATTATAATAATTACCAAAAAAAAGAAAAAGTTCCAGATTGGGTAGATGAAAAAATGGATAAAAATTTTACATATAATTCTAAATTTATTTAAAAAGATTTTTAAAAACAATAAAATCAATAACCTAATTATAAAAAGAACAATAATTAATATAAAAGTAATAATTTAGATTAGAAAGATTAAAAAGATAATTAAATTTAAGTAATAGGTAATTTTAATAATAACAACGAATAAAATTAATAATAATTATAAAATCAATAAAATTTATAGAATTAAGTAAACATTTTTAATTATTTTCACAATATATCTGAAAATGAAGATGATAATAAAAAAGAATAAAAATCAAACTAAAGTAGCAGTAATATGAGTGATTTAGATATGAAAATGGAATTAAAATTAAAACAATAAAATGATTCTGAAATTGACTATTTTGATGACATGAATTTGAATTATTAAAACAATTAACAGAATAATTAATAAGATAATTTTGATTAAAATGAAGATTAAAATTTTGAAGATGATGAAATTATTGAATGGAATATGGAAACAAATAATATAATTGAGTTGTCTAAGGCTTAAAACATTGATGATTTGTTCAATTAAGAATAATAGTTACAAAATAAAATAAAACAAAATTTTAATTCAATAGATGATTACAATTAATTGTTATTTAAATCTGGACTTAATTCCAATAATTATAATAATAATTATATATGTGATAGTTATGATAGTAAAAATGATGAACAAATATTCAATTCAGATTAATAATAATAATAATATTAAAAACAATAATCAGAATAATAACATTAACAATAATATAAAGAATAAAACTACAATAATGAGGATGATGATTATATATTAAAACAGGTTTAATTTATAGATGAAGATGAAGAAGAAGAGAACAGATAATAAATTTACTAATAATAACTTTAAAAATTAGAAGAACATGAAAGGATTCTTATTTAGTTATAACCCATTGCTTCTACCCTTTTTAATAAATAGTTTTAATATTTTTAATAGCCCATTTTTTATTTATTTATCACCAATTTAACTCATTTTAGTACAAATGATAAAGTTTTCTATTATAAAGATAAACATTCTGGAAAATTTTAAGGTAAAAATTAATTATTTTTTTATTAAACATAATTTAAAGAAATATAAAAATAAATATAAATAAATATAAATAATTAAAAGGTAAGTTTAGTAGCAATGAAATGGATTCAAGTAGCATTTAAATGTTTTTTGGTCCAGAATTGTAAATAAGTTGGTTATAAAAAACAAACTTTATTACAATATTAGAATTTTTTAATAATCCTTTATCGCTAATTGAATAAGCATTAAGAGAAAACAAGAATTTAAGTGCTTGTTTGAAACAAAGATCAAAAGAAGAAGATTCAGTCATTGGAATAAATAAAGTGAAGGATGTTGAAGGTATAGATATTAAAGATATGAATGAATAAACAATTTAAATCTTCCATAAAATGAAAAATATTGAATAGATGTAAAAGTTATAATAATAAAATAATAATCAAAAATAAGATACAATCCAGCCAAATAATACAGATAATAATAACAATAATAATAATCACAGTATTAATAATAACAGTATTAATAATATTATTAACAACAGTATCATTAACGCCAGCATAAATAATAACAATATAAACAATATTAATTTTTAATTTTTGAATCAACTGTAAAATCCAAATTTATTCTAAATGTAATAGGTAATATTTAATAAATAAAATAAATAGCCTAAAAATTAATAAAACTCATAGCCTCCATTCAATTAACCTTAAGGATAAGATGAAAAAAATATTGCTAATAATGAAGAAAAATAAAACTAATAAGTTTAAGAAAATGATTAAAATGAATAAATAAAAATGGCTTAATAATTGTTAATTCAATAATTGCAATAAAAAGTTTAAAACCCTTAAAATAAATAATCTCTAACAATTTAATAATAAATTGCAAACCACCAAATCCTTATGAATTATCAATTATATTATGTAATTATGATGAAGTAAATGGGTAAGGAAAATGAGATTAAAGAGTTTGAGAATCAAAGAAAACTCTTTAATTTCTATTAGATGTAAAATATGTAAAAAATGATGTAATAAAAGTTAGCATTCTAAAATCCTCAATAGTAAGCTTAATAAAACTCAAATATTTAGAATTTTATACCTAATATTACTAATAATAACAATATTCAAATTTAAAACTTAAATATTAACATTTAAAATATGAGCTCTACTAATTAATAGAGCTAAATAAATACATAAAATAATTCAAACATTGAATAAAATAGTAGAAAAAGTAGTAATATTCCAAACATTAAAGAATTATTGAATAGTCCAAAAACAACTATTAATACTTAAAATAATGATAAGGAATTAATCCAACATACTAATGAAATAAATAATTTATAATAAATAAATTAATTAATCAATATAAATCAAACTAATAATAGTCCTATTTCTAGTCTTTTATAACTACAAACCCAATAAAATTCAGTATAATAAATTTTAAATAATACTTAATAATAAAAATTATAATAATAAAACTTGTAATAGAATTAATAATAGATTTAATAATAGAATTAATTATAGAATTAATAATAGAATTAATAATAGAATTAATAATAGAATTAATAATAGAATTAATAATAGAATTAATTACAATAATAAACAATTTAATAAATTAAATAACATTAATAATCTTAATAAATTTCATAAATATAGCAATTTTAATAAAAGTAGTAATAATAAAACTAATAATAATATTATGATTAAAATTAAGAATAAAATCAATAATAATATAATCAATAAGTATAAAAAAATTAAGAAAAAATTTCTCAAATAAATTAATTAAGCTAGTAATTATAAAATAATGAATAATATAAATTTGAAAATTTAAAAAATAACGTTTAAAATATCATTTTAACAACTAATGATTTAAAATAATTATTAGGAATCAATAAAAAATGATGATAAATTTAATATTTATTGTTTAATTTATTTAATTAAATTTTCATAGAAAATAATTGATATTTTATTTATTATTTTTATATTATTTGATTATGTTATTTCAAAATCAAAAATAAATATTTTTTTATAAATTTTTTTCTATAAATATACCTACTTATAATTTCATACATAAAATTTATAATATATTATTATACTATGCTTTTTTCAAAATTTTATATTTTTTTATAATAATATAGATAAATTTGATTAATAATTTTATATTTTATTTAAATATATATATAAAAAAACACATCAAATTTAAATTTGTCTAAAAAATAAAAAGCTCAATTTAAATTTTGCTTATAAAAAGGAAAGAATCTCAAATTAATAATAAATAAATAAGATGAGATTTTTAAACGACATTTCTAATATAAATTAAAAAGAATAAAGAAAAGAATAATAAAATTTTAATAAAGATTAATTTAAAGAAAATTAATTATTAAATTAATAAACAAAATATAATTTAATATATAGAGAAAATTAAGTGTAAATCTAAAAAAAAAGAAAAAATTTATTGATAGACAAAGAAAATTATATATAAAACTAATTAAAAAAAAACAATTAAATAAATAAAGAAATATAAAAATAAAATTAACAAAGAATAAATTATGAGTTTTTTGATAAATAAAATTATGAATATAACTTATAAATTTAAGAAAATATTTTTTAGACTTAAGAAAGTAATTAATAAACCTTCTTAGATTCTTATCAAAAGAGTGAGAATTCATAATCTTATTATGATGGTTAAAGCTTATAAATAGAAGATGAAAATTCAATATCAAAGTAAGAATGGTCAGAAATAAAAGCAAGACTTAATGAATCATTTAATACAAAAAAATAAGATAGTACTGAACATGCTTTACACTTTTTTATTGAATACAAATAATTAGAAGAACAAAAAATATTTGATGATTTAGATATTTTTTTTAAAAATACTCCCAAAAAAATATTTGGTTTCTTTGAAAAAAAGAAAATAATATTAGAATCTTAAAGTAAAAAAATATAAAAAAATAAAAACTTAGTTAAAAAGTTTTAAAATATGGTCTATTATATGAAAAAAAAACTTTCAAAATAGTAATTAGATTAATAAACAACTATTGAAAAAATAACTAACAACAATTTATATTACATTAGCTCCTTCTCGCAATTATTTTGATAACTTTATAACATATAAATCTAACTATTTATAATTACAAAATATAAAGATCACTATAAATTATTAATCCTTTTTAACTACAAAAATAACGCTTATGTGCCAAGATTTCCTTAACCATTCTCCACAAGCCCTTAATACAGCTAATGCACTAACTCAAGCCCTTTC
>Ga0315908_10003161_pt1 | contig 11918 bp, 13 predicted proteins | sample LakEriMetagenome_12_FD_203520 | JGI IMG/M metagenome (GOLD analysis project Ga0315908, IMG submission 203520) | Freshwater fungal communities from buoy surface, Lake Erie, Ohio, United States - Buoy 4 MA124 | ecosystem: Environmental > Aquatic > Freshwater > Lake > Lake biofilm | place: USA...
GGTTGCGCAGGTAGGTGCCGGCTGGGTAGTCGCCTTGTTCATCTGAGAAAGTGCCCTCCAGCACCAGGATCTCTTCGCCGCCGCCATGAAGATGGCGCTCGAAGTGGCTGCCTGGGGAATAGCGCACGATCGAGGTTGCCCTGGCTACCTCGCCGCCCTTGCGATCAAGTAGGCGCCGCTCCACCCCCGCCATAGGTGTTTGGTTCCAATTGAGAGCATTGGTGTCGAGTACCGCCCGCTGACTGAGGTCTGCATGGAGCTCCATAAGTTGGATTCTGGCCCCTAAAGGTTGAAACTAGTCGCTAGTGGCGCAGTCTTCTAGTCCAGTCGCGCTGCTGGTGACGTGACTCCCCTGCCTGCTTACGTCCTACCATGCCCCACCTGTAGCCCGGTGATGGTGACATCGGCAGCCCTATCTGGAATCCTTCTTGACTGAAATACAACGGTTGCTGAGGCTTGCAAATCCCTTGATTTTCGAGGCGCCCACAAGGGGATCCCACTTCTACTCACTGATTCACCAAAACGGATCTTATTCTGTTTGTGCTTGCTTCTGGCCAGAGAGGCGTGACCGTTGCCAGCCGCTTCAAGCCGACGTTTGATGACGATGCGCCCATTAACTGCCAAAGTGAATCGCACCTGACTGCCATAAGGGAAAGGAAATTGCGCAGAGAGATTGTTGCCATTGCCCTGAGCTTGTTGATGCTGTTGACGGCGCCAAGCGCATATGCCAGCAGTGGCGCCGCGCAGCATTTCCTCTGTGAGGGCGACTCGCTGGATGCAATCGCCTTCAACGGGTCTGTGGATGCTGTAGACATCCCCAATAGCAACGACGACACATTGCCTGGAGCCTTCATGGTGCTGCGCTGGCGCGAACTCAGTCTGCAATTACCACGTACCAACAATGCAGGGATTGCTAGTTACTCCGATGGGCGCTGGTGGTGGCAGGCCCTTGATCCAGATCACCCGGAATTCGCACAATTGCGCGGAAATGCTGAGCACTACAGCTGCGAACGCGAGCATTGACAACAACTGGCTAAAGGTGCCTGCCCACCAGAGCCGGGGGCTGGTTGCCTGCTCGGGAACGCTATGGCTTGAGTTTTCATTTCGTGCGCTCCAGCCGAGTGGGGCGGGTGGGCACGGGCGCAGATTTTGTAAACCGCGGGGACCGCTCTAGGGAGAGCCTTCAATACCAGGGGAGGAGCGGCTTCAGAAGCACGGTGGCATCGTTTCGGCCGTGAATCCGGCGAACTGGGTCCGGCGTTTGCGGTACCCCAATCACCTTTTGCTGGCTGTTCCCTGGCCACTTTTTTCGGCTTGGTTGCCTCCGGCTACCTGCTCCTCAGCCTTCTATTCGTGGGTCTTTATGTTCTCGATCCCCAGGGAGTCGCCAGGGTGGATGGATCCACAACCAGTTTTGCGGATGCTTTTTCTTCAGCCTCTACACCCTGGGCTCGATCGGCTAGGGGGCATTGTTTCCTACAAGCCTTTACAGCAATCTGCTCGTCATCACCGAGTCCTTCTGGTGTTGTTCGTGACCGCGTTAGGGGTCTGCTCTTCAGCCGTTTTTCTCGCTCCACGGCTCGGATCCTGTTCTCTCAGGAGGCCACGCTCCATACCTACAACGGCTTGCCCACGTTGATGTCCCGGTTGGCCAATGAACGCCGCAAGGCCATTGATGAGCGTTCCGCCGAAGGCCAGCGGATATGTCGCCTTCTGCGCGACCACTTCGCTGCGCCAATCATTGTGGATGGATACCCACCAAGGGCTTGCAGGCGGTTATGCCGGCACCTATTTACGGGTGCCGGTTTTCACAGCGCATGAGATCACGGCTGGTGTCTGCTCACTCCTCATCTGCGCTGCCCAGGGGAATCAGCTTGATCTGCTTACGACCCAGCTTGATCTCGAACTCATCGCCGGGAAGTAGGTCGAGCACGGCTGTATAGGCCTTGCCCACCAGCAGATTGCCGTTGCCCTGAACAGTTGCCACATAGCTAAGGCTGCGCCCACCCTTGCCCCTTCCGGCGGTATCGGTGCCTAGGCTTACACCCTTAGCGCCCAGCAGGGCCTCATAGAAAGCGGTGAAGTTGAGGCGCTCGCCGCCGTCTTTTTTGGTGCTCACATAGCCGCACTCACGCACGAGCTCTGACTTGGAGACATCGCCCAGTTCCTTGACCTTGGCAAGCAGATCGGATCCGGTAATCATCTGATATTGGCGTGGTCCCCTGAATATACCAAGCCTACATGCTGTGTCAATCCACTACATCGGCAGGCAAGGCTTTGTCTCCACGGGCTCCAGTGTCAACCATCAATGCAGTTTCGCGATATTGCAAAATGCCACTGTCAGAGCTCGGTTTCACAGGCGTCTCCGTCCCTGCTTCCATCGAGATAGCTGTCTCCCTGGCTTAGCAACTCTTGAGCTCGGAAATAAGAGCACACGCCACACCCCGGTGCGCCATAGACGCGACCTGTATTCCGCATCTCGGTATCCCCCATCCAGATCGGGAGGACGGTGGCACTAATGATGGCCTGGACGCAGATGGCTTAGCGGCCGGTTCAACTGCTGCCCAAGGTGGGAGGTTTCCCGCTTGAGTTGCTGCAGCTTTGGCGCCTACTGTGTGCCGAGCAAAGGCAGCAACACCAGCGGCGTCATTAGGAAATGTGGGGCTGGTTGTCTGTTGGGTTGGTTTTCATCAGGTAGCTAGTGCCTGAACATCCGTTGATGCCTTAGCTGCCTATTTTCAGCTCGAGAGCGTCGGAAGCTGCGCTTGGCTTGCGAGATCCTGCGCTATCTCAGTTAAGAGAATGCCTATAACATTCTCTTGAGCCCCTATGGCAAAAAAACAATCGATACAAGCATCGCCGTGTTATGCCGCATCGCCTATCAAGTTCTTCACTATCGGCGCAAGAGCCAAGGCTAACTTGCGATGGCCATGGGCATCCAAGTGAATGCCATCCTCTGCCACAGTCACCACCTGATTGCAGTCGATAAAGCTGCAGCCGAATTGGGCGCACGATTGCTCGTATTGAGCAGGCAGCTCAGCAGAGCGAGCCATTGCATCTTTGAAATGATGGGCCATTAGCTCGGACATATTTCCAAACCTTGGTGGCGCAATCACTAAAATTTTGGGTGAGCCCTTATCGAAACCGGTAGCGCTATTAATAGCTATCTGTAAAAGTGCGCTAATGCCCCTCGCTGATTCATGAGCCGATGCATTTAGATGGTGCTTTAAATCATTGGTGCCAAGCATTATTATTAACAGATCAAGCGGCGCGTGGCTTTCGAGAACGGCCAGAATTGTGGTGCGCGCATTTCGACCGTCTCGAAATGGTTCTTCGAAAACTGTAGACCTCCCATTAAGACCCTCTTCAATAACGTAATACGAGTCTCCTAGGGATTCTTGCAGAACTCCGGGCCAGCGTTCCCTGCGAAGAAGGCGACCTGCAGTGAGCGGTATGTATCCCCAAGTATTCGAGTCACCAAAGCACAGTACTGATTTTTCTCTTGTCACAATCATTCCAGGTCGTGGCCTGACGATTGCTTAGCCGCATCCGCATCAAGTGGCAGCGACAGCTTCACAAATGACAAAGTTGCAGGCTTCCGGCTGGCCCAGGCCCCATCCACGGCGATCATCGCCGCCTGGTTCAGTTTCTGGGTTCCACGTCATGTGGATGCTGAGCACAGCAAACGCCCATTGGTCCGCCGATATCGCCATAGGACGTCAGGCTGTCACCGAAGACCTAGAGCTGTTGAAACAGGCCCTTAATCTTTGGGCTTGTAGGGGTCGCCATTGAGGTTTTATGTTGCCTCCTAGGGACTGCACTGTTAATTCCCCTTCGCACAGCCGTTCCTTCATTCGCCGTGGTTGCTGAAATGAGTTTGCCTTGAGCCTTTTGCTCCTCAGGCAGGCCATCGCTTCAATTTGTTCTTACTGGACCGGTGGCAGGTGAGCAGCCAGGAAGATGGCGCAGCCTTGCCAGCTCGAGGCCCAAAGTGATCGGAACTCAATCAGGAAGGAGAAGATAGGGTCCGTTGACGTTCAAGTAGAGGCATCGTGGGTCATTTAGAGCCCTTGGGCATTCGCCCACGCTCCAGATGGGCGCGCTTACTTTTGCCCCTGCTGGTCGCTCTGCTGGCGACGCAGTTGCTGGTTGCAGCCCCCCTGACCCGAGCTGCTGACGCACCTAGTCCGGCCTACATCGAACTGGATGGCCGCCGGGTGCTTGAAATCCGTGTCGCCGCCGGTGCCCAGACACCAGCGCAGTTGGCGAGGGTGGCTAGCCAGCGGCTGGCCGAGCTGGCCGCCAACTATTCGATCCAACCTGAGCAGATCGTCCTGCAAGAGGACCCGCCGTACTCCACCATCGGCGTGATGCGGGAGGGCAAGTTTGAGCCCCGCCTCTCAGTGGATGACCGCAACGCGGCCCGCTTTCAGCTCAGCCGCCAGCAGCTTGCCCAGCGCTACCTCGAGCAGATCCGCGCGGCGATCGTGCGCTACCGCCAAACCCACAGCCGTTCGGACTGGTTGCGGGGGGGCGCGCTGGCCCTGCTCGCCCTGGGTTTCTACATCCTGTGGCTGCGAGGCCAGATCGCCTTCAACCGGCGCCTTCAGCGCTGGATCAACGATCCCGTCAACCGCCGGATCCGGGGGCTGCAGGTGGGGGGGAACCAGTGGCTCACCGCCGATCAGGAGCGCAGCCTCCTCGATCCCCTGCGCCGGATCGTGCACGGGGCCGTGCTCCTGCTGGTCAGCTACCTCTCCATTCCCCTTTTCCTGGGGCTGTTTCCCCCCACCATGGCCCTCTCCGAAACCCTGCGGCGCCAGATCACTGGCCTCGTGGTGAGCGGTGCCCTGGCCGTTTCGAGGGCCATCCCCGACCTGATCTCCGTGGCGGTGATCCTGGGTCTGGCCGTGCTGCTGATGCGGGCGAGCAACGCCTGGTTCCGGGCGGTGGAGAAAGGGAACCTTCGCCTGAGCTGGTTTTACCCGGAATGGTCCCGGCCCACAGCCCGGCTGGTGGGGATCGGCATCCTCCTACTTGGTGTGGTGGCCGCCTACCCCTACATCCCAGGGGCCAACAGCAAGGCCTTCCAGGGGGCCGGCCTGTTCGTGGGCGTTTTGGCGGCCCTGGGCTCCAGTGCGGTGGCCGCCAACCTGATCGGGGGGTTGATGCTCACCTACACCCGGGCCTACCAGGAGGGCGACCGGGTCAGCATCAACGGCACCGTCGGCATCGTTCACGACTCCGCCCTGCTGGTGACCCGCCTGCGCACCCCTCGCAACGAGGTGGTGAGCATCCCCAACGCCACCGTGCTGGGGGCCTCGATCATCAATTACAGCCTGGCGCGCCGGGAGATCGCCCAGCCCGTGGTGATCGCCACCACCGTCACCATCGGCTACGACGTGCCCTGGCGCCAGGTTCACCGGCTGATGCTGGATGCGGCCGGCGCCACCGCAGGCATCAGCCAGGAGATCCCCCCGTTCGTGCTCCAGACCTCACTGAACGACTTCCACATCAGCTACGAGCTCAGCGCCTACGTGGTGGATGTGGACACCTACCGCAGCACCCTCTCAGATCTGCTGGGGGCCATCCAGGATCAATTCGCCGGCGCTGGCGTTGAGATCCTCTCTCCCGGCTACCACGCCATGCGCAACGGCAACGGGAGCACGGTGCCCCCCTGGCCTGCCAAGTCCTTTGGCACCCCGACCCCTACTCCGCCCGCCGCCGGCTGAAGGCTCTAAAATGAGATCCGCTGGGCTGGTTCAGCTTTCGGCTAAGCAGGCAAATGCCCGGGACCAACGCTCCGGGCTTTGTTGTCTCTCCTGTCGATCAACTTGATAGCGCTGCCACCCCTGCCAGCACTGCACCGCTGGCCGCCGCTGCACCGATCACCTGCAGCACGCTCCAGCGCAGCCGCAGCTGCGCAAATAAAGCCAACGCCACCACAACTGCCGCCCAAGGGTTGAAAGAGCCGCCGGACCAGAGCACCGGCCCGGCGAAAAACAGCGCCAGGCTGGCGATCACGCCCACCACGACGGCGGTGATGGCGCTCAGCGGCGCCCCGAAGCGCAGGTCGCCGCGCGTGGCTTCCACCAGAGGTGCCCCGGCCAGGATGAAACCGAAGGAGGGCAGGAAGGTGAACCACACCGTCACCAGCACCGCCGCCAGGGCCAGGGGCCAGGGGCTCAAGCCTGCTGCGATCGATTGATTCCAGCCGCCCATGAAGCCCACGAAGGCCACCACCATGATCAGTGGTCCAGGGGTGGTTTCGCCTAGGGCCAGGCCATCGAGCATCTGGCTGGCCGAGAGCCAGTTGAACTGCTCCACCGCCCCTTGTGCCACGTAGGGCAGCACGGCGTAGGCACCGCCGAAGCTGAGCAGGGCCACCCGCGTGAAAAAGCGGGCCATCAGCGCCAGGGTGCCGCTCCAGCCGCCAAAGCTCGCCAGAGCGGCCAGGGGCACAAGCATTACCAGGGCCCATACCAGGAGCGTCACCGCCAACCGCCGCTTTGAAAAGCGCGCATGGTCGGGCGAGGCGGAGTCATCGTCGTGAAGAGCGCCAGGCCGATCCTGCTTGGAGTCGCTCGATCCAGCCCCGTGGGGCTTGCTCGCCACCAGCAGGTTGGGCCGCCAACGGGCGGCGCCAAGGCCGATCAGGCCAGCGCTGATCACCACCACGGGATAGGGCAGATCCAGCAGTGCCAGCGCCAGGAAACCGGCAACCGCCAGGGCCACCAGCAGCGGAGTGTGCAAGGTGCGGCGGCCGATGCGCCAGGCGGCCATCAGCACGATGGCCAGCACCGCCGGTTTGAGCACGGCGAACACCGAGGCCAGCAGTGGCAGCTGCCCCCAGAGCGCATAGATGCTGGCCAGGGCCGTGAGCACGAACACCGATGGGATCACGAACAGCCCCCCGGCGATCAGGCCACCGGGAACTCCGTGCATCAACCAGCCCAGGTAGGTGGCCAGCTGCATGGCCTCTGGCCCCGGCAGCAGCATGCAGTAGTTGAGGGCGTGCAGGTAGCGCCGTTCCGATAGCCAGCGGCGCCGGTCCACCAACTCGCGATGCAGCAGGGCGATCTGCCCGGCCGGCCCGCCGAAGCTCACCCAGCCCAGCTGGAACCAGAAGCGGGAGGCCTCAGCCAGGCTCACAGGGCTGACGGATCCAGTGGACACGGTCGTGGGCAATGGGGGCACGATCTATATCAACGCACAGGTCAACGCAAAGGAGTCTGGGCAGCGGCTCCCCAGGTGCTCGCCATGAACGATCAGCCCCTGGTGCAGTTGGCAGGAACGCAGTTCACTCCCGCGTGGTGCCTAACCCAGTGACAGGTCATGCAGACCTTGCGGCTGCGGATCTTGAGCAGCACCGCCTCATCGAGATAGGGCCACTGCCGTAATGCGGGAGGCATGCTCCAGCACAAAGCCGACCTACTCCAGCTGCGCACTGGGACCCTGGTGCCTCGAACCTGGTGCCGCGGAACATCCAGGCTCGCTTTGCATGCCCAGTCCTCCTTGTCGAGGGCTGTTGCTCTTCAGCGTTGGCAGCCTGTGAGCGCAAATTGGCTCGTGTCTATTTTTAGCCAGCTACCTGGGACACCCTCATCCTTCACTCCACTTCCAGCACTCCTCGCACCATGTTCATGCCGCAGTGGAAGGGATAGACGCCGGCTTTTGTGGGGGGCAACTCCAGGCTGGTGGTTGCCTCAAGGGGCAGATCGAGGCTTTTATGGAAGTCGGGGAAGATCACCTGGGCCAAGCAGCTGCTCGGATCGACCCGATGAAAGGCAAGCCGCATCGGCTGGCCGGCCTTCACCTTGATTCTTGAGGGTGCATAGCCGCCATCCACCACGATGGTGATCTCCTGCAAGCCTGCCTCGCTCTGGCGGGCCGCCACGCCACCGCCTTGGCGACCGAGGAACCACCAGAGCTGCCAGGCGATGAGAAGCAAGCCAACCATGGCCACCAGCCCTTTGAGGGCCACGGGTTGATCGATGGTGCGCCAGAGGGGCGCTGCGGCAGCAAGGATCTGCATCAGGTGGTTGGAAGAGGTAGGTGCGCAGGGCGGAAGTTCCGCAACCGCAGGGCATTGCTCACCACCGACACGGAGCTGAAGGCCATGGCGGCGCCGGCGATCATCGGGCTCAGCAACCAGCCGGTGAGCGGAAACAGCAGGCCGGCGGCGATCGGGATGCCGGCCACGTTGTAAGCGAAGGCGAAGAACAGGTTCTGGCGGATGTTGGCCATCGCGGCGCGGCTGAGCTCGATCGCTGCCGGCACGCCGGCCAGGTTGCCGGAGATCAGGGTGATGTCGCTGGCGGCGATCGCCACATCGGTGCCGGTGCCCATGGCGATGCCCACATCGGCCTGGGCCAGGGCTGGGGCGTCGTTGATGCCGTCGCCCACCATTGCCACCGGGCCCTCACCCTGCTCCTGCAGCTTGCGAATCACCGAGGCCTTGTCGGCGGGGCGCACTTCGGCGATCACCCGCTCGATCCCCACCTGGGCGGCCACCACCTCGGCCGTGCGCTTGGCGTCGCCGCTGAGCATCACCACCTGCAGGCCCAGACGCCGCAGGCCGGCCACGGCGGCTGCTGAACTGGATTTGAGGGGATCGGCCACGCCGAAGCAGGCCTCGATCCTTCCGTCCACCACCACGGCTGCCACACTGCAAGCGGCGGCCTCAAGACGCTCCACCAGGGGCTGGAGGGCGGCGGTGTCGATGCCCAGTTCCTCGAACCAGCGGGGGGTGCCGACCCGCACCTGCTGGCCGGCAACCACCCCCTGCACGCCCCGGCCGGCCACGGCCTCGAAGCCCTCGAGCGCAGGCAGTGCGCCGTCCTTCAACTGGCTGCGGGCATAGGTCGTGATCGCTTCGGCCAAGGGATGCTCCGAGCGGGATTCCAGCGCTGCCGTGAGGGCCAGCAGGGTGTCGGCCGGCAGCACGCCACCAGCCAGCCGCGCGAAATCGGTCACCTCCGGCTGGCCGCGGGTGAGGGTGCCGGTCTTGTCGAGCACGATGGTGCGCAGCTTGCCGGCCGTTTCCAGGGCCTCACCGCTGCGGAAGATCAGGCCGTTCTCCGCCCCCTTGCCGGAGGCCACCATGATTGAGGTGGGCGTAGCCAGGCCCAGGGCACAAGGGCAGGCGATCACCAGCACGCTCACCAGAAACAGCATCGCCAGCACGGGATTGCCGCTGATTAGGAACCAGACCACGAAGGCGGCAATAGCCAGGGCGATCACCACCGGCACGAACCAGCCGACCACCTGATCGGCCAGGCGCTGCACCTGGGTGCGGGAGCTCTGGGCCTGGCGCACCAGTTCTACGATCTGGGCCAGCACGGTGTCGGCCCCCACCCGGCTGACGCGGAAGGTGAAACTGCCGCTGCGGTTCATCGAGGCGCCGATCACGGCATCGCCGGTAGCTTTGGCCACGGGGGTGGGTTCACCGGTGAGCATCGACTCCTCCACCCAGGAACTGCCTTCGCTCACCTCCCCATCCACCGGGATCTTTTCGCCGGGACGCACCTGCACCAGGTCACCGACCACCACCATCGACACCGGAATTTCAACCGGTTGTCCATCCCGCAGCACCCGGGCGCTGGGGGGCTGCAGCTGCAGCAGCCGCCGTATCGCTTCTGAGGTTTGGCCGCGGGCCCTGGCCTCCAGCAGCCGGCCCAGCAGCACCAGGGTCAGGATCACCGCCACGGTTTCGTAGTAGACGTCGGCGGGCAGGCCTTCAGCTATCAGCACCTGGGGGAACAGGGTGGTGAACAGCGAGGTGAGGTAAGCGATGCCGGTGCCGGCCGCCACCAGGGTGTTCATGTCGGCGAAGTGCCGCCGAAAAGCCGAGACGGCGCCGGTGAAGAAGTCACGCCCGCACCAGAACAACACCGGTGTGGTGAGGATCAGCTGGGTCCAGAGGCTTGTGAACCAGAAAGGCAGGAAGGAATGGTGCCCACTGCCCAACATGTGGGGCAGGCTGGAGACCATCACCAGCACGGTGAGGACGGCAGCAACGCTGACCTTGCGGCGCAGCAGGGTGCGCTCCCGGGCCAGCTCCCGCTCCATGCCGTCTGCTGATACGGCTGGGCCCTCGGCAGGGCAGCAGGGTGGGGAGGGGGCGCTCATTGTGTGCGTGACATCAGAGGCCTGGCGTTGGCGCGGAGCTATCTCTTCAAGCTAGTGATGTTTAGTTCGATGCAGAGCCATATCCCGTGATTTTCGTATTCTGGTTCTTGATATTTCTCCTTTGAGCTCAGTTATGTAGCAAGTTGATTGCACTGATCGCGCAGTAATAGGGCTGCAGGTTGATCATCTCGAAGTTGTCCGTGTGGATTTCCAGCACTCAGGCCCTAGCCCTGCGGCTTGAAATCAGCAGGGCCAAGCCGGAACCAATGACCACCAGCGTGAACAGCCCCAGCAGCCCTGAGTAAAAGGGCTGCAAATTCAGCGGGCCAAAGCGACCGGAGTGAATTTTGAGCAGCCAGAAGGCGTCAATGCCCTGCTCGAGCAGCAGGCTGTAGAGCGAGCCGGTTGCGGCGGTGAGCAGTAGTGGTGCCGCCGCGATCGGCACTACCCAGCGGTGCAGCTGACGCCAGCGAGTTTTAGGCAAAAAAGGCATGGCGGTTTAGTGGTGACGCAGGTGCTGGTGCAGGGTTGCCTCATTGCTGCAGGGCATCCACTTACCGCTGTTCTGGTGAGTGCCTGTGCAGCCGAGCTCCTTGGCCCTTTGCTCAGCTTGCTGTTGGTTGTCGTAAAGCCCTTTGGGGTGGGCGTGGCTGGTCAGCGGTGTTGCCGCCAGCGCCAGGGCGATCAGTGCCATGCGGCTAGTCATGGAGAAGAGATCCATCAGAGGTGAATCGATCAGATCAAAAGAGTCAGATCAAAAGAGTTAGAAGCCAAAGAGTGCGTCGTATTGGCTGTACTCCGGCTTGATCAATCCCTCCAGGCGCAGCATGCGGCGCAGCTCGATGATTTCAGCGCGCTGGGCCACGATGATCTCCCGCGCTAGCCGGCGCACGGTGGTATTGCCGCTCTTGTTGAGGGCGTCGTGGGCCATCTGCAGGGCACCGCCGTGGTGGGCGATCATCCCCTCGAGAAACCACACCAACCGGTTGGCTTTGGTGGGGGTGGAGCCCATCATCTGCATCGCCTGGATCTGGGCAGCGCCCATGCGCTCCAGGCTGCCCATGGAGTTGGGATCACCGCCCGGCCTGAGGGCCACGGGATAGACCGGCGCCTCTGGATACCAGGCCTTGCGCCACTGGGCCATCGCCTTGATTTCTCGGGCCTGCTCGCGCCAGATGCCGTTGGCCAGGGCCCCCACCCCGGGGTGGCCGATGTTGAACACAAACTCACTCATCCGCAGCGCACCGGTGTGGTGCTGCACCATTGCGTCGAGCCAGCGCAGGTCGTAGGTGGCTCCGGCTGGGCCGACGTCATGGCTATGGCTGGCGTGAGCCTGGCTGGGAGACGCCGCAGCAGGGGCCGCCTGATGGTGGTGATGGTGCTGGTGGGGATCTCCCTGGGCCAGGACCGGGGCGGTCCAGATCCCAACAAGCAATAGCGATGCAGCGAGGGAACGCATGGGTTGGGATTTGGCCGTGTTCCTACAATGGGGTCTCCTCTTGGTGGAGAGTCAAGTGGCTGCGCGACAGCGGGAGGAATTGACGGCCCAGGAGCTCCAGAAGATCGGTGCGGTAGCTGCCCATTCGGGCGTTTCCGTGAAAACGATTCGCTTCTATTGCGATCAGGGACTGCTGCGACCATCAGGCCAGAACTGAAGGAGCCAAGCCCAACCACCACCCAGCCGAGGGCCCAGGCAACAAAAAAGCCCCCTTATGCAAGGGAGCTTTTGGGATTCCGTATTACCCAGCCGTAGCTGGGCTGTTGACTATCAACCGATTGCAGGTGCG
>Ga0315908_10003163_pt1 | contig 11914 bp, 8 predicted proteins | sample LakEriMetagenome_12_FD_203520 | JGI IMG/M metagenome (GOLD analysis project Ga0315908, IMG submission 203520) | Freshwater fungal communities from buoy surface, Lake Erie, Ohio, United States - Buoy 4 MA124 | ecosystem: Environmental > Aquatic > Freshwater > Lake > Lake biofilm | place: USA...
ATCACTCCAAGTGATATATGACATTTAATTAAATTTATATTTATATTTTATCATATTATTTCTCAATTATTTATTATTATTATTTTATTATAAGTTCCGTATCTGTGTAAATTGGAAAATTTAACTCAATTTATTCATCGAAGAACTTTTTTTTTAGCGTCTATAGTAAAATTTTAAATTTCAAATTAAAATTTCTGTTTTAAACGCATATTTATCTTTTTAAAATATTATATTAATAAATTATTTCAAACAATTTTAGTTTAAATATCTTAAATATTATAATGATTTATGATAATATCTGTATTTAGAGAGGATGTGTCTAAGATAATTTTTTGAATCATTTAAAGGTGTTTTTGATCAATTTAATCACATTTTTAATTGAAATTATCACGATTGGAATCACTAAATACATTTTTAGCATGCATTATGATTTATTCTGGACTATCATTAAGATCAAGAAGACCAAATTATTTATAAATTTATTGCTTCTTTGGTTAAATATTGATATTATTAGTCAATTATTCTTTGAAAGATGTATCTTAGGGGTCAATTTTTTAATTGAGAGCTATATAATTCTGACAGAATGAGAAGATTTAGAGAGCTGATTCCTACATGAGTTGATTCATAATGTACAAAACTTGATCAACACTTAATTTCACTGACTTTTTCAATTAAATCTAAATACCTAACAAACTATTATTCAAATTATTTTATATCAACTGATACAGTTCACTTATCTCTTCATCATTTTTATAAACTTTATTAATATTATATTCAAACACACTATCACTTATTCCATGCTTTTTCATTGTTTTTTCATTTGCTTCTTATATTTATCTTATAATTTCTTAGTCTCTAAGAATTATATCTTTTAAATCTTTATCCTCTACTCTACTATTTGCTTTACTTTAAACTAAGTTTGATATTGCTGCTATATATCCATATATTTATTAGTATTCTTTATTTATTTATTCTAATATTTCTATCATCAAATTTCAATCTATTTATTATTTTTATAACCCCCATTTTTTTCTTAAAACTAAATAAATTCCACCAGCAACTGCTAAAAGTCCTCCTCCGTATAATAATAAAGTTTTTTTCTGTTTTTCTATATTCATAAAAGATATTTATTTAATTAATTAATAAAATTATAAATTTAAATTAATAATAATATTTATTAATATCACATATTTTTATTAATTTCTTAATAAATTTATTTTATTTAATCGTTTTTTTAATTTTATATTTAACTGTACAACTTTATATGTTATACTGCTTTTTTTTCCTAAGAATTTTTATCATATTTTCCTTATGAATCCTATAATAAAATATCGTAAGCCTAATAAATAATAAAAAATTATTTATTAAATAATCAAGAAATTAAACATATAATTATATATTTGAATAATTATTTACTTTTTTAACTCTTTCTATTTCTGCCTTTTATAAAAAAATCAAACTATTTTGTTAAAATTATTTTTAGTTAGATAATTATTCCTTTACTTTTAAATTATTAATCTAACTTTATAATTATATAACTAAACTTCCCATTTATTTTTTTTCATTTTCTAATTTACTATTTTTTTCATTTAAATCTTTAATATTTTGATTTAAATTTTTAATTTATAACTAATTATCAATTAATTGACTTATTTAATGTCCATTATTATTATTTGTGTTTTCTTAATCATTAATATTTTTTGTATATAATCAATTATCCTTTATTTAAATTTTGTTTTATGTTTTTTATTATTCAAACTCATTTTAATCATAAAATTCACTTCTTTATATGTTTTATATTTCTAATTGACTTTGCAAATAATTAATTTACTAATCTTATTATTATATTTTATCTAGAAGTTATATAATATCATTTTTAACATCTTCATTAACTATTGATTTATTTTAGCTTCTTTATGATTCTAGGTGATTTTTTATTTGTTAATTCTATAAAGATAAAAGTTCTATTGTATTTTCTAATTAAATTCTTTCTTAAGCTAGTTTTTATACTATTTTTCTTATTTCATCTTAAGTTATTTACATTAAAATGATATTAAAATAATATTAAATTTAATTTTTTTCATATATTTATAAGTATTAGTATAAATAAAATTTAATAAAATCATTTTTAAATACTAGATAATTTTAATTTTAAAATATCTATATTTTGTTGAATATTATTAGATAAATATTATAAACTAGGAAGTATTTATCCAAGCTACTTCCATAAAGGTAAAACAAAAGTATTACAAAAAAATAATTAACCGTTATAAAATTCCTATTCTCCTTTATAAACAAACATTTAAGTAACCTAAATAAAATTTTATTTTTCTTTATGAGTCTAATTGATAAGAATAGATAAATACTTGATCTTCAAATTCCTGAGAAATCAAAATGCACCAATTAATATATCTATTATAATTCAATAATGGATTTGATATGTCGGCAGCATGAACCAGTCCATTGATTAGCAACTAAAAATAATAATAATATTATATGAGAATAAAATTATTATATAATAGTTTTATAAGATAAAAATATAAGTTTTAACTTTTCTATCAGAGAAAGAATTAAAATTGAATTATTCGTGAGATAAAAATTGGATAACAGATAAAGGAAGAGATTAATTAGATTAAAGATTATTTAGAATATGATTAGCTGTGATTTTTTTATTAAAGATATCTAATAGTGAATTATGAAGTGACATATCTGTATAGATGATAGAAGAGACGAAGATTTATTTAAAGAGTAAGAGGGATTGGGAAGTAAGAGAGTGAAGAATATTAAGATGGGGATGAGCAATGATTTTGAAGAATTGACTGGAATGCATGTTTTCAAGAATACTGGTAGCAGAATATGTGAGACATTTTTTAGAGTTGAGATTTATATGATATTGATTATTGACTCCCTTGTGCTTCATATCGTGAGATAGAGCAGACATCAATCCACTTAGTCTCTCCACTTCACTTAATCTGCTATCCACTTCAATCAATTTCTTCTCTCCTTCTGTCTTCTCTATCGACAGCCCAACCACCTACATTACACTAAAACCATGACTGAAATTGTGATAAGGTAATATTCTATATCTTTTAGATATTTCTACTATACAATCCATCAACTAACTCTCTTTTATTTCCAATTAATCTATATCTACTATTCTCTTAATTATTCTATATGATAATTATTGTAAATCTTTCTTTCAATAGTTTAAAATATCCAAATTTATATCCATTAAATCTACTTCATCTATTTTTAAATCATATTCCTATATTTTTATATTTTCTATTAATTCTATATTTTATTTTTTATTTTTCTTTTGAAATAATAACCAATTTTATAAATCACTCAAGTTATTATCTTCATTATCAAAATATTATTTTTATGATTTTTAATTAAGAGATTGTTATAATAAATGCAATTCTTTTAGTTCTGATTCTTCTTTTAATTAGAATTCATCTAATAATTAAGTCATTTTATTATTATATTCTTATTGTTTTATTTATTCTTTTAACTATTATTCCATTTAATTTTATAATTAATCAATTTCTAGCAAAAACTACTTTGTCTAATCTTCCATTATATATTAAGTTATAAAAATATATCAAAATATAATTAAAATTTATAATAAATTTATTATACATACAGTCATCTGTGAATTAAATTTATATCAATTTATTTATATTTAAAATATATCTTAGAAAATAACATTCTAAATAGAATCTGACTTGTAGTAATGTAAAAGTAAATTATTTCCATCTAATTTTAACATTTCTTTTATTTAATTTGTAGAATATTATTAAATATTAGATTTCAATTCTTATTTATAATTTTTAATATTTTAGTTTATTATTTTAAATTCATTCTATATACTAACAAAATTAAAACATAATATCTATGAGTGAATATCAACTGGATTGATTATTGTCAAATTATTTTTTTGAACCTATTATTAATCATCTATCTATGTATTTTCTTGAATCCTATCCTATATTGGTCTTAAATAATAATAAATGAAATATTACTTTTAAAGATTTATATTTATAATTTTGTTTTAATAGTCAAATTGACTATAAAATTCAATAAATTTAAAAAAAATAGTGATTATATCTGTATCAGAAACATATTCGTATTATTTAATAATAGCAATTATCAAGTTAACTAGTCCATAAGTACTTAGGCCACCTTGATAAAATAATAAAAAAAAATAATTACCAGTAAAAGATTTATTGAGTCCTTTTTTTCTTAGAAAGATTTTAATTATGATTGTAAGTAAATTTAATTGAGGATAAATATTTTGCTACTAATTTATAAAATTAGTGGACATAATACCAAGATGATTGTTTTTTTAGAAGAAATTATAATTCATTAAGTCAATGCTAATATCAAGTTTGATTTGGAAGAGATTAGGAAATTAATTGAGAATAGATTGATTAAAATTAAGGTTGGAATAATCATTGTCGAAATTAAGTTGGATTTATTTCTTTAAGGATTGATAATCAAAGTCTTCAAAGGGGATGAGAGGATTGATCATAATTTTGAGGACGGGAATGGAAGTATTGTAAATCTATTGATAATGTTAGACCCAATGGAATCCTTTGATCACACTTAGGAATCTATCAAGAAATTTAGGAAGATAATTTGATTGTAGGTTGCGGAATCCTTATAGGCAGATATCAATGTCACTATCCACCAAAGATAAGTTAGTCATACAAGATCCAAACACTTTTAATTGAATAGAGTTATTTTCAAATATTCGAGGCAGTAAATAATTTATCCTCTTCAGTACTATCATCCTCAATTCATATATCATTCTTACCTTCTCACTATTTAATTTTTATGCCTCTTAACAACTCGAAATCATTATTTCTTAAAATAATTTCTTATGTAATTTATCTTCATTTACTTTCTTTTGAAACTTTTATTTTATTTCTTATTAATTTACATCTAGATTCTCATAATATTAATTTTCATTATTTTAACTTTCTTTAAATATTTATTCATTATTTTATATTTTCTAATTACTTACTTGTAGCTTTATTGTGTCTAAAAACTATATTTGCTAAATTATATTTTATTTCTATGTGTTTTAATATAAAATTTATTCATTTTCTAAATTTAAACAACTTAATAAAATTTATTATTATTCTTAATTTCAATTTACTTATGAAATATATTTTTATTGTATACTGTCTTATTATTAAAATTAAGACTGTTAATATTTTTTAGATTATTATACTTATAATACTTACTAATAATTTTATTAGTATTGCGATAATTATTTCTAGTTTTATAATTAAAGTTATTACGATTGAAATTATTAATATTACTATGTTTATTATTCGTTTTATAATATTTATTTCTATATATTTTTTAACTACTATAATAGTTATTTATCTTAATATTCCTTTTATTAATTTTATTTTTATTTTATTTATTTATTCTATTATTAATTTTAATATTAATTTAATTTTTATTATTAAAATTAATTTTCTTTTTGGCTTTTATTGAGCAAAAATTTTTGATGATTAAAATTCAATTGTCTGCTTTATGTATTTTAATATTAATTTTAAAAACTTTCAATTTTTTGCTAATCTTATTATATATTTTAAACAATTTATTATTATTTTTATTCTTTCTTAATTTAATTTGGTTAAAAATTTAAATATTTTTAAAATTATTATACTTTTTAATTATTTTCTTAATTAATAGTTTTAATTTTAATAGAATGAATTTATGTTTAAATTATTTTATTTTATATTTAATTATTTTATTCTGATTATCTAATCATTTAAATATCAATAGATTATTATTTTTCTTATTGGTTAAAATTATTCGAAAGACTTATTTATAAATCTGTGCTTAATTTTCTTTAAATTTATTTTTTTTTAAATTCCTTATTTGAAATATTATTTTTCTTATTTTTTTATCTGTAAGTTACCTATATAAATTATTAATCTTAAATTTAATTATCCTTGGATATTATTTAAACTTATTTTTATTCAAATCTTTCATTATTTTCAAATAATTCCCTTTTAATTACACTTTATTAAGATTATTATGAAGATTCTTCACTTTAATTTAATAATTGATATATATTCTAATCATTTTTTATACAAGGTTTGTTATTATTAATATTAATAATATTATTACTATTATTATTTAATTCAAAATCTTTTTATTGCATTTAAAATTTACACTCTTCGTCGGCAGTGCTACTAGACAATAAAAATTTAGGTGAATCTTTTCCATCTTATTATTAAGAGCTTTTATTTTTCTATTTTTTAAAATTTTTTTTTTAATGTTTTTACTCTTAATTAATTATTAAATTTTCTGTCATTTGGTTTGTAAATTAATATTAAATTTTTTTAAGAATAATTCTAAAAATGAAAGGATATATAGAAGTTGTCTAACTTATTTTAGCAAAAAACATATAATCAATAAATTCATCATCTTTAGTTTTATCTAAATATTAACTAAAATAATTTTAAATTTCTGTAGATTCAACATCAATTTAAATATATTTTTCTTTAAATTTTTAGTAAACTAAAGGCTCTTTATTTTTTTTCTTGTTCTTATTTAAATTAAATTAATCTCTTAAATCTTTTTCACTTTCCTAAAAAATTATAAGTCTTTACTAATCATTAATATTTTTCCAGAATTATAGCAAATGATATTTGTTTTCTAGAATCAATGAGCAAAATTGTTCTTCTAAATTTTCACTGTAATATTTTTGATATTTAGTTTATTGATAATTATAATATCTAAAGTAAAAAATAAAAATTACTTTATCCAAATGCATTTTTCTATATTACTTACGATCCAGCTGCTAATAGTTTAAAAGCTATTAGGATTAAACCATATGGGATCATCTAATGACCAAGATTTTTCATTTTAGTCCCAATAAACTCTAAAACATAATATATAGTTATTTAATTTAATAAATGTCTTTGAATAAAAGTTACAATAATATAATAAAATATTACCGACAGTTACTAGTAAAAATAGAATTGCCGGAAATATAGTCGAATATTTTAATGACTTAATTGAAATCTTTTAAAAAGCTATCATTTAAACAAATAGTATCGTAAAGATTAACACAATCAAATATTCTGAGGCCTTCTAGTAATTCCTTTTCTGCCCAGTTCATTTCATTAGTATTTTTCCTGCAGATAAAGCATTTCTCAATATCATCATATAAAAGCTACTTGCTAGAATAATAATCAATTTATAAATACAATTTGAATGAATTCACTGAGTTTTCACTGAATTTTGCAAATTGATTTATCTGTTTATAATGTTGGCTATAAAACATTTTTATAATAGATATTGTCAATATGTCATCCTAAATTATAAATAGCTTAAATTTCTCTTCTAAACTCATCTTTTTTATCCATCCTAATATTTCTTTTCTACTTACTTTAGGAAAATTCATCTTTTCTTTTGATAAATCATCTTAATTTGTTCTTAAATTATCTAAGTAATTTTTTTGAACACAACACTTTTTTTATCGATTCATTTATTAGACACTTTAAATATATTAAAAAGGACTGACAAACCCAATATTTTAAGGATTTTCATAAAAAAATTCGCTTATAGAGCCTATTATATCTTTTGTGTCTTATTCTTCTTTTGTTTTCATATATAAGTTTAGATTTATTAATTTCAACCACAATTTACAATTCTGAGATATCTTTTTTTCGATATTATAATACGATATATGAACATATTATTCATAAAATTATAATTTAATTCTATTATAAAATATATATATGATTCTAAAAATAACTAATATTAAAAATAAAACTTTTTTATTTTATTAATTATATAAAAACTAAATAATTAAAAAGTTTTGTCTTTTCATTATATTAATTCAAATTAGACTTATTATCTATTTTATAATTAAATTATAAATATAACGAATTCAATAAATCAGTAAATAATAATTTGAATTTTTATAAATGAAGGTGTAAAAACTTAAGAAAAATAAATTTGATTTGATATTTGATACTGAACCTGATAAATAATAAGAGGAATTATGTACTAAACAGAATTTTATAGATTAACTTATGAATTTGAATACATATACAAATGAAAAAGAAAATTATTATAAAAAAAAAATTTTTAGTAATAGGATCTCATAATTTGCTTTTCATAGTACGTTTAGTGATATTATAAATAGAAATTTTTCTTAAGAAGGAAATAAAGGAAATTAAAAAGAAAATAAATATCTAAATAGAAAATTAAAGTAATTTTTAATTTTTATTTTTATAAGTATAGAATCTGATAATAATTTTAACTTGAGAATTAATTTAAATAATAAATAAATTTGTTTTGATAAAACAGAAAATGATAAAGAAAAAAGAATTATTGTAAATTAAGAAAGTAGGAATTAGCAATAAATATATGTATTTGATTAAGATATTAAAAAAAAAAATTATTTTGATTTGAATAATGATAATGATTATTAGCTATTGAGTAATTTTAATAATAATACAACATATAAATAAGAAAAATAAATATAGTTTAATTCAAATTAAGAATTAAAAAATGTAATTTATTTATTATTAAAATTTAGAATTAATTTCAAAATATATTTTAGGAAACTTTATAAAATATTTATACCATCGAAAATAAAATTGAATTATTTGACAATTGATAATTTGAAAAGGAAATAAAACTTATTAAAAAGGACATAAAACATTTTGAAAAATTATTTAAATAATAAAATATATAGATTAAACAATAATAAAGTTTTATAAGCTAATTAAAATAAGATAATTAAAATCAAAAAAATTTAATTAGTAATTTAAAACAAAATAGTTTACATGAACAAACAACTTGAGAATCATTATAATTCAATTCATAATTATAAAGTAGTTTTAACATTATTGATGGATTATAAAATATTTAGTTTTAAGAAAAAAAAAGATTTAATCAATTAAATGAGCAATTAATTTAAAGTTAAGATTAAATATAAAGTTTATTTAAAAAAATAGAATAATTGAGTTGCTAATTATCTAAATTATAAGATAATTAAAATATGAAATTAGATATAAGCTGTTCTAATAAATAATAAGCAAAAAAAATAATTAATTAATAAAAATTTAATGTTTGATTAACATTAATTATAAATTAATTATTTATGTATATATAAATTAATATTTTTAAATTAAATAGTATTGATAATTAATATAATAAATGGATTTAAACTAGAAAAATTTTCTTTTTAAAAATTAATACATCATAATTCATCAAATTAAAACTTAATAAAATGATTACTAAGTTTTTTATTGTAAAAAATAAAAATTATATAAATTATAAATAAATTAATTTATTATAAGGTTTTGACTAAAATACTTAAAAATATTATATAATAAAAGTAGAAGAATAAACAAACAAAAATAAATTCTTATGTTAAGAACATAAGATTTTAAATAAAATCTAAGAAATAGAGGGAATTCCAAAATTAATTGATTTTGGAGAAGAAAAAATTTTTTAATACTTAATAATGGAACATTTAGGTCCTTCAATTTAAGATTTATTTGAAATTTTTGATAATAAATTTTCTTTAAAAACTATTTTAATGATAGGATTATAAATATTAGATAGAATAGAAAGTTTACACAATTAAAATGTAATTCACAGAGATATAAGTCCATCTAATTTTAGTTTTGGTCTGAATGAAAATTCTCACAAGATTTATGTGACTAATTTGGGTAAAAGCTCGAATTTCAAGAGCAAAAATAAGGAGCATATAAAATACTCTGAAGGAAATTAATTCCTTGGTAATATGAAATTTGCTAGTACATTCGCCCATGCTGGAGCTAATCTAAGTTGAAGAGATGACCTTTTGTCTTTCTGCTATATGCTTCTCTACTTATTAGTCGGAGAGTTGCCTTGGAAAAGTATCAAACAGTTTAACAATATCCAAGACCAAAATCAAAAACTATTAGATATCAAAATTAACACATCTATTGAAAGTCTCTGCAAAGGCTTGCCTTAATAAATCTATCTTATTTTATAATATTGTTTTAACTTAAGATTCTCTAATAAACCTGATTATAATTTTATTAGGAATAACATTTTTCAAATATTCACTGACCACAATTTTGTATTTGACTATGAATATGATTGGATATTAGAGCCATAAAAATTACAATAAGTAAAATAATAATATTTGATGATTATTAAAAATAGAAGGTAAAAGGGAATAAAAAGAAGGAAGATTGATTATTTAAATTTATCATAATAATTTTAATAAATTTGCATAATAGATAATTATAATTTAAATTTATAAAGTTTATTTTAAAGTATAATTTTAAGAGATATTTTTAATGTAAATATATTATAAGATAAAATGTTCATAATTTATCGATATAGTTGGCTAATTCAGGATAGACTTCCTTAAGTCCCTTTCTCTTTCTAATGGCTAAGATTTAAGCTCCTACTTTGGAAGCGGGATCATGAGCATCTCCAGTAAGAGTCTACCAGTGACTAAAGACACATTGAGGGAATGCTTATCCTTAAGTTAATCCTCTGAGATGAGCAGTAAAACCGAAGGACTCAGCGACAGGCAAGAAGCATTTGACAACATTCATAGGAGTTCCAGCAATTTAGTTTTCTTCTTAGACGACTCCTCTTCTTTGATTAAGACAATTGTAAACTCCTCCCATGACATCCTAAGGAGCAGTGATTTCACAACTGAAAATAGGTTCTTAGAGAGTAGGTTTAGCAGTAAGTTCACAAGCATAATAACATCTTCTAGCAGTCTAAATCAATTGACCACCTCCTCTATGGATCGCATCAGCATGTAACACCACATCCATTATGTTTATTCTTACTCCTCTCATGTTCTCCTCACACATTACTCCTTCCTTAGATGACCATTAGAAAGCATTTTCACAACTATCTTTTATTTCATTCATAAATTATACTCCTTTAGTCACATCCACTAATAAGTTAGCTCCAATGTTTTCTGGACCAAATGACCAGATCTTTTAAGTATCAGTTTTGTCCCAATCGAATTATTCACTCAAAATCTTTCCTCTTACTTTAGGATCATCCTTTGGAGAAATCTTACCTCCTTCAATCAATTCAGGAATACCTTCTTGTAAAGGTTGACATTTCATGTAGAGTCTGTTATGTTTATTTGGTGATTTAGTCATACACACTTAGTCAGATTCTTCAGTAACTGTTTCACAATAAGTAACAATAGGATCAGTCTTAATCAATTCAATGTTGGTGAATTCATTTTCCAAATCATTCAAACAAATTTCAATATGAAGTTCTCCGCAACCAGCGATAATATGTTCTCCTGATTCAGAAGTAGAACATTAAACTAATGGATCAGACTTAGACAACTTCTTTAATCCATCAACTAACTTAGGAAGATCTCCTGGATTTTTAGGCTTGACTGCTACTCTTACGACTGGAGATACAGAATACTTCATGTTTCTAATAGTATGAGCAGTAGCTTCATCTGAAATGGTTCCAGTCTTAAGAAGATATTAATCGACTCCGACTAATCCGACAGTGTTTCCACAAGGCACATCAGGAATAGGTTCTACAGTTCTTCCCATCATCAATACAGTTCTTTGAATACTCTTTTCATATAAATCATCCTTGCTTCCTGGCTTATAGTTAGGACCCATTATTCTTACCTTCTATCCAGTTGAGATAGTTCCAGAGAACACTCTTCCGAATGCAAAGAATCTAGATTTGTCAGTAGTAGGCACCATCTTACTCACATACATCATCAAAGGACCTTTAGGATCGCAGTTTCTGATCGCAGTTCCACATAAATCATCAATTGGTCCTTCATACAAATAAGGAGCTCTATACTTTTAGGCCATCTTAGGGCTAGGCAAATGCAGAACCATCATTTCTAATACAGTCTCAGCTGCATTAATCCATC
>Ga0315908_10003164_pt1 | contig 11914 bp, 7 predicted proteins | sample LakEriMetagenome_12_FD_203520 | JGI IMG/M metagenome (GOLD analysis project Ga0315908, IMG submission 203520) | Freshwater fungal communities from buoy surface, Lake Erie, Ohio, United States - Buoy 4 MA124 | ecosystem: Environmental > Aquatic > Freshwater > Lake > Lake biofilm | place: USA...
ATTATTATATTTATATCATTCTAAAATTATTATTATATTTATATCATTCTAAAATTATTATTATATTTATATCATTCTAAAATTATTATTATATTTATATCATTCTAAAATTATTATTATATTTATAATATATTAATATTATTATTAATATAGATCTGGGAAAATAATAGAAAGGAAAAATAACTTATACAATAGAATAAAGAATTAGACGAATGTACTTTTAAGCCAATGGTATTATAGGGGAAAAGCAAGAAATGAAAAAATATTATAAAAATAAAGATTGTATATGAATATAATAGATGAATATGATGATCAGATAATGGCAAAAGCAGTTCCATATTTAGCTCCAATATATTTAGGCATCTGATTATGGAAAGTTGTTTTAACAGTGGTTTAAATCTTATCATTAGCAAATATGTGTCTTTAATTATCTAAGTCTAGACAATCTTCAGGATGACTAATCATTACAGTTCCATCACTTTCTAATACATAATAACAATCATCTCTTACAGCTATTGACAATCCATTCTTCACTCTTTTGTCTTAAACCATCCACCATTTATCATTAAATCCACTATAAAATACTTCTCCTTTTTTACTCAATAACACACTGCAATTTTAACCTATTTAGAATTCTTACACTTCCAAATCTATCATATAATATATTTATCATTATTTATTAATATTATCATGTTTTAATGTTATTAAATATTGATAATATGACAATACGATAATATGATAATATATTAATATGATAATATGATAAAATACGTTTAATGTTAATATCATTAATAGGCTTAAGAACATGATTGAATTAATCAGTTCTCCATCCTTCATGTTCCCTTAAAGCTAGTTATCCACAATTATTTTCTCCACATGACCATAATTTTCCATTGCTCATTAAAACCATGGTAGAATAAGCATGAATCTTAATTTGAAGAGGAACAAGATGCTTTTTGTGTTTAAGTTCTTAGAATCTGAAGTTCAATTGAGGTTATTGTTTAAAATTATAATCTGCATCTCCCTAACATCCTTTGTCAAATACACCCCAAGAATAAGTATTATTATCATGAGTAATAGCAAATCCAAATTATTTTCCACAAGCAATCGATTTAACTTTCTCAGCAATATCCAATTTTTAAGGAGTCTTAATAAATCTATCAAAATATCCTCCGTAATATTATCCCATATGATAAACTTCCCCACTTTCAGTTAATACTACTGTGTAGCTATCATCACATGCTACTTCCTTTATCTTCATTCCTTTAAAAAATTCTACTTTTTCAAATTCTGTCAAGTTCTAACTAAATTTTCCGTTTCCTAATTGATAGTGTCCACCATATCCACTTGTATAAAGTTATCCATCATCTAATCATTATTATTTATCATTTTATTATCATCATTATTATCATTATAATTATCATAAAAATCATAATTATTATAATCATTATATTATTATTATAATCATTATTAATATGTTTTCATTATTATTATATTTTTATTATGATGATGATGATTATTATTATTATATATTTACTTGTGATTAAGGCTGAGTGATCCCTCCCCATTGAAATTTGTTTGACATTCTCCATAACCTTTTTAGGATTGCCATAAGTTTCAAATATCGGTTTAGAGGATTCTAATCCCCATCCCAATCCTGCTTGATAGTCTCCCCATGTATAAAGACTACTGAATTTCCTTTAACATTCTTGACTTAAGCTGTTTCTATTAAATACTCTAAATATTTTCATTATCTATTATTATATTTTATATTTATTGTTTTATATCTTTTTATTTTTATATTCTCTTTATATTTTTTTAAATTCTTATTTTATAATGGCTAATCATGAATAACAACAATATGTTTAATCATTAATTCAATTATTGAATGAAACAGATAATAAAATGAAATTATTAATCATTGAAAAATTTGATTAAAAGTAAAAAATTTTAATAATTCAAGTTTTTTAGAAAATAAAACAAAATAATTTCTTGAGAAAATGCCATAATAATTATTAATATAAAACAATGTATAAAAGAGGAGTGAAAACATGTATTTGACAAATCCGAATTTAGATTTTACAAATAATGAAAATAAAAATTAATTATTCTCTAAGAATATAAACAACTTTAAACATTATGAAGATAAAAATAAAATCAATATATAAGAAGATTAATTAGATGAGATATTAAATAATAATATTCAAATATCAAGTAAAAACTATTTGGATAGTAAGGCAAATTAAAAACATTATTTTAAAGATATAAACATGTATTAGAATTAAAACAAGTTTAAACAATTGAGTCAAAACTAAACTAATGCTCAAAAATATTATATTGAAAGTAATTACTAAAATACTCTTAATGATGCAATAGCTAATAATAAGTTGGAATTGAATTAAGTTTGGGAAAAAAACTTGTACCCTTAAAGAATAATAGGGGGGAGTAAGGATAAGTATTAATTGAACGAATAATAAATAATGGAAAAGAGAATGGAGATGGAGTAGAAGATAGAAGAAATAGGAGGAATGAGGAATACAATAAAAGGTATAATAATTCTCGTGACTATTAAAAGACATGGAGAAAATTCTAGAAATAGATGAAGTTGTAAAAAGTGTACCTTTTTTCGAAACTGATAAGTTCCTAGTTAAGCCCAAAATGAAAGAGTATTAAGACAGACTCATGTAAAATCATTACAATAATAACTTAGAACAACTTGTAAAGGAGTTTATCGACAATAGTCAGGACGATCCTTTCAACTACAATCCATTCAAGGAAACCAAGTGGAGGTTAAATAATCAATGATCATAATATCTTAATATTATTATTAATAAAATCATTATTTTATATTTTTATTATAAATCATAATGATTTACAGCTTTATATTATTAATTCATTATTTAGATACTCGATAATTTAATTTAATATATATTTTTATATATTTATATTAATGTTCAATAAAAAATAACAATTTAAAAAATCCACAAAAAAAAAACTTAAATTTTAGTTAAGAATATATTAAATACAAACTAAAATTGAAAATAATTTAAATGGGACTAAAAATTTATAAAATTTTTTATAAGTGAAAGCTAGAGTACTTATTTAAAAATAATTTTAGACCAATTATTAAAATATATTTTTAAATTATAAAAATGAGAAAAATTTATTTTTATTTTTGATTAAATATTAATAAAAATATATAGAAATTATTTATTTCTATAAGATGATCAAGAGACTTATAAATGAGTTTCATAGAAGTCAATGAGTTTATCTTATTCAAATTAGTGCATCTCCTGATTAGTGACAATGGAATCTAGAGGTTTGACATTGTTACTCCTTTTTTTCCATTGAACATGGAACTAAATTTTCCTGTGCTTTTTATTGATCACCTTTGCATTAATTATTTTATCCACCTTGTCCTTTTTGTGGAAAGACCCTATTTCTCTTAAGTTATTCTCTTATTTCACTACTACCACCTCCACCTTCTAAATATTATTTTATTTATTCTTATTAAAATCTTCATCATTTATTAATTCTTACTTGTTCAGCTACTTCTTTGATAAATCCATCTTTTCAAATTATTCAACTATATCTTTCAAATGTTCCACATTCTCTTTTGGTTCCCATGTATTTTATTGAGAATCAAAGTTTTTCCATTTTACGTAGTAAAATATTTTCCTTTATTATTATTATTATTATTTTATTACCCTTTTTCTTCTTTTTTTCCAGTTATAAATTCAACTTCATAATATTATTTTGTTTTATTTATTTTTTTATTTTTATTACTAAGCTGTTATTTGACCATTTTAATTTATTATTATATTGACAAATAAAGTAGCTCTAAAATTTTGAACTGAATATTCTGTAAAAAATTTACCCTTTTAAAATTTTATAATAATTTAATTATAGTTTAAATATTAATTAATAATAATAAAAATGACAATTATTATAATAATAATAATGATGTTTATAATTATATTAATAATATTATAATTAATATATGATAATCAAAAGTATAACTTAGGAGATTAAGGTTTGATAGAATAAAGGAACTCGGTAAAGACAATTATAGAATCCTTATTGCGATCAAATCTGTTGAACAATAATGACAATTCAACTTGATTGAGTTTAAGATTGTACTGCTACAAAATTCTATTCAATTATTTTTATGTAATATTATTCGTATTTGGATTAACAAAAATCTCAAAAATTTTTCTACAGTCAAAGTTTTTCCTTGAGCTTAGTTTCTATCTCAATGCTTCGCATACTGCTACATTTTCTAATGTAAGAATTAAAAGATCCTTTAGTTTTTCTAGTGTTTTTTATCCAAAATTATCCTTCAAAATCTTTGAAGTGTTTCGCAATTAAGGAGCATATTATATTTCATTATTAGGTAAAAAAATATTGCAAAACTGTTCATATTTTAATGAATTTTCATTATTATCATCATACTTTTTTATTAACAAATAAACATCATACTTGTCAGGAAATAAATTAATCTAATTGTAAATTTTTGTGATGTCCTATGCATTTATTTTACTTTGATTTCTTTGATCAAAACATTAGAATAGATCTTGAATGTTCAAATCATTTTGTAAACAGACTTCCCTTAATAATAATATAATTATAATAAATATAAATTATTAATATTTACCTCTTTTTATTTTCTAATTCTTTGTCCATTTTTAGAAATTGATTGAGTGTTTATACAAATTCAATCATTTCAACATCAATAGGGTTTAATTTTTATTTATTGATTCTCTAAAATGTCTACGGTTTTTATAATGAATATTTTTAAAGTGTGTCAAAATTATTGATTCTATTTTTTATTTCATTTTGTTCTATAATTTCACTATGCTTTAGAGTATCTATTAACTAGAAAGCATTGTAGAAATCCTCATAACTTATTTTCTTATTTGAACTTAATCTATTAATCAAACATTCTATTTCTTAATTACTAATCACAATATTCTACCTTTCAAAATATCTTTTAATGTTTATTTATTCAATTATCTTTTCTCCATAATCTGTTAAGACTATGAATATTTCTTTTAAGTTAAAGTCATAAAACTATTAATTGATTATTTTTTTTTATTTTTCTATTTTTTTTTAAAAGTCGATCCAATATATTATCAATTCATAAAAATCCTGATTCTATATATTTTTTTCTTATTCTTTATATTCTAAATCATCATCTAATTACCATCTAATCATCAATTTTCTTAACTCATCATTCTATTAAGGGACAAAGAAAATAAAAAACCTTTTATTTTTAATTATATTTTTATTACTCTTAAAATATTATTTTTTCATCTTTTTTGATATTTATTTTATCGAATATTAATCCTAAATCTTATAAGCTAACCGTTAATTTTCCTTTCTCCTAAATAAATATTTGGAAATCACTTAGGACTAGATATTGTTTTTAACTTTTATCTAATTAAATAAACAATTATTTTAAATTCAAATATTCATTAGATAATATGGTTTTCCTTTTATTTTCTATAAATTATTACTGTTAAATATAAAATTTGAAAAGTTCATTAATTTAAAGTTGCAATTAAAGATTGATGATCATGAAAAATAAATGATAAATTTAAAATATAAATATAAAATAATTTTAAATAATAATAAATAAACAAGATGTAAATTTAATATAAATAAGTTATAAATGTAATATAAATAAGATTATAATGTAATTGTATTTTCAACAACATTGCTTTTAGAGCTTGTGTAATTAGGACTTGGGTGTTGAATTATAATTAAGATGAGTGCTATGAGCTTGTTCTTTATTGAGAAACTGTTACTAATTAGAAATGATTCTAGTGACTAGAGATTGAATAGCTTCATGTACTCCTTTATTATCTTTGGCACTGCACTCTGCAAACAGTAGGTTGTTTTAATCAGCATAACTCTAAATTAATCATCAATAAATACCTTTGCCTCTTCTATTTATACTTACTTATCCTCTAATAAGTCACTTTTGTTCCCTAATAATAGTAACTCCACTTTTGTATCTGCATTTTCTGTCACCTGTTATTACCAATAATTCTACAATTCATCAAACGATTGCTAATTTTTTAATATTAATATTATTATTATTCATTTATTATAAATATCATTATGAGTATTCATTAATATTTTTAATATTTATTATTATTATTTTAAATATTCATTATTATTATTACTATTAATTAATACTATTTCTATTTATTATATTTATATTACTTGATTAGTAGTGTCATAACATAACACTATCCCATTAGCACCTTTGTAGTATTAAGTAGTGATAGTTCTGAATCTCTCTTGTCCTGCTGTATCCCACTATATTTAAAATTTTATTGATATTTACGATTTGGAGTTTGATACTAAGATTATCCATTTATAAACTTTTAAACCTCTTAAATATTAATTAATCATTACGAAATCCACTCCTAAAGTTGTTAAGTAATCTTCACTGAATTTATCGTCCTAATTATTTTATTTTATTTTACTGAATATCTCATTAAAAGGGATGATTTCCCTACTGCTGTGCTTCCTATTATCACCAGTTTAAGTTCATAATCACTTTTATTATTAATATTTTTAATAATTTTACTATTCTTAGTACATTATTATATTGTTTAATTTATTAATTTATATTATTTATATTATGAAGATTATTTTATTATTTATTGTTTCATTATTATTCTTAAAATCATCTATTTAAATCAAACTTTTCAATTTTAATACATCTCAATCTGTTACCAAAACAAGTAATAATTTTTTTAATATTTTAGAATTTAATTCAACATTTATTAATTTGTTTACATAAAATATGAAATAATTAATATTTGCATTAAATACTCAATCCAAAAAATAATCTTAATAGTAATAATAATTATATTTTAATTAATAAAAACTATCAAATTAATCATAAAATCAAAAAATTAATATTACTTTTGATCAATATAATCTAATTTAAAACTTAACTAATAATAATACATCTAATATAAAATAATAAAATTTCATTAATAATTAAAGTTAAATAAATATAACAATTTAGAGTAATTTCTCAAAAATGTCAAATAAATTTGATGAAATAGATTAATTAATATTAATGAATTAAGATTAAATTAAATTAAATGATGATTAAAAGAATTTAATAAAAACTTTAATTTTAGAAATAAAAAAAGAACAATCAAAAGAAACAAAAATTTAAAATGATTAAATTAATTAATTATAATAATTTAGATTTAAATAAAAATTGGATCCTTATAAAAAAGATTCTGATAGAGATATTTAGCTCGATTCAAAAGAATTGGTACCTGTAAATCATGAAATATATGAAAAATTTTTTTAAATAGGTGTTGATTAAGAATTTTTTGAAAAATAAGGAATTGAAAATTAAATTGCATAAAAAATATTTATAAAAAACGCATAAGGTAGAGATGAATATATGTAGGTAAAGTAAAATATAATATTATGATTATATTATTATAATATAATATGATAAATATAAGATAATATAAAGAATATAATTATATTAATAAAAGAAATCATAAGAAGGAGAAATATTGTTAAAGTATTAATTGAAAGAAAGTAATATTGATAATATATTTAGAAAATTAAGTAAAAAATACATTATAATGAATAAGGATAGTATTTATGCCTTGGAATCTAAGAGTTCTGGTTATAGAGGGATAAAAACATAAATATAATTTGAAGATATAATAACTAAAGATGATTATACATAAATAGGGAAATGCTGTTAAAATATATACGATTTAGAAATAGAAGAAAGAAATGAAAAGGTACTATTTTGTTTTGTAATGGATAGTTAAAAAGTGATATGGAAATTTTGTAGTTAGGATGAGAAAGAAGCAAATAGTTGGAGAAATTTGATAATGATGTATGTGATTTTATGGGATTTAAGAAGACAAGGGATTTATGATGATAAATAGTTTAAATAATTATAGGAAGATATTTGTAAAGATCCATAAGGATGGAATTATATTAATTAGGATTAATGGCCATGTTAGTGTAATGAAGGAACTTAATAATCACCTATTAATTTAGTAGAACAGGACAGTATTAAATTATATAGGTCATAAATTATATTGAGGTATGAAAAGGCAACACAAGTTATATCAAAGTAAAAGTGGTTAGAAACTTAAATTGAGGGTAATTTTGGAACCATGATTTGGGTACAAGAGAATCAAAAAAGGTAATATTGACAATGATAATTTTATAATCATAAAATTACGATTATTATAATGATTATAATAATTATAATAATCATAATATTTATCATGATTACAATATACTTAAAATTATAACAGTGATGATAATATTACTATTATATATAAGGTTTAAAAATGATGCTTATGAAGTGAGATTCAAATTTATCAGTGAGCACTCAATTGATGGCAATTTTTATGATGGAGAAATGCAGATTTATCACAAAGAAGAATCAGGTTCAATTACAGTGGTATGTGTTTTTATATAAATAGACAATAAACAATACGAGAATGGTGATAAGTATATTAATGAGTTTTTATTAGACACTTGGCCTGAAAGATTTCAACATAAATATAATTACAGATAATGTTTAAATGCTAGGCCTGACTTAACTAAGGTTCTTTTCAATCATTATTTTTCATTGAGTTTTTTCACTTATATGGGTAGTGATAGTATACCTCCATGCAAGGAAAATGTTAAGTATTTTGTTTATTAAGACCCTCTAAAGATTTCCTAATTAACTTATAATGTTTTAAGGAAAAAAGTGACAGGAAATTTGAAGTTGAATAATAATCGAGGATAGTTTCCATTGAATTAAAGGAAAGTATATTATAGAGGACTTAAATGTAAGGAGTATGCAATAGAAGTACCTAACAATTATGAATATTTGGCAGTTGATGCTACTAAAAAATTGTTTGGAATAGCTAGAAAGGATTAGAAGTTGGGATTTTAGGATAAGGAAGTATTTAATAAAAAGGGTCTGGTGATTGAAGAAATGAGTGAGAATTAGGTGGAAAAGGAAATTCCATATAATGATAAAATTGAAATGATTTAGAAACATACTTTATGGAATTAGGGACTTGTTCCAGATATGTATGATTTTTAAACTGATAATTAGGATTACAAAAAATTATATCATGATTATCAATCAAATTTTAATTATAATCATGATTTTTAAGAAAAATAAGACTTATTCAATTATATAAATTGATATATTTTGTATAAATTTTTATATTATTTTATCATTAAATCACTTATTAATTGTCTGTTATATTTATAATAAATTAAGCATTTTATTTATTTCTTATTTTTATTAAAATATTAACCTAAAAGAAATTAATCTATTAAATTAATAAAGGTTTATAATATTTATTATTATTTCTAATATCCATATTTTAAAACTATAAATGAATCAAAAAAATAAAAAATAGATATATAACTGAATATTTAAGAAATTTATTTAATTTCAAAAAAAATAAAATTTATTCAAATTCAATAAGTATATTCTATGATATTTTTATTAATGAAATAATTAAAATAATAGTTTATTTGAATTCCAATTTTTTTATTAAAAATAATTCATATTTAATAAAATTATATCATAAAATTTTATATTTTATAATTTAAATTTATAATTAATTTAATCTTTTTTTCAAATTTGACTTTATTCTTATTCATTATGTAAATTATCTTAAGATATTTTTTCTAATATATCATTTAATTTATCAACATTCTTTTATTAATCAATATAGTATTATTTAATTGGATCTAAAGAGTTTTATATAATATTATCTGGTATTTAAAACTCTTCATATTCTTTTTTTGTAAATTTTATTTTATTTTCTAATGAATTTAATTATTATTTTAAGTTTTTTACGATTTCATTTACTTTATTACTAATTTGTTCAAATATTTAATTTTTAATTTGATTTTTAATTTTAGAAATTTCTTAATTAAGAATTATATTAATTTAATCTTTTTCTAGAATATTTATAATAGAAGAAATTTAATCTATATTAATTTAAATAAGAATATTTTTAATTTCTTGAAAAATTTTCATATCGTTTTCTTATTTATTCATTTTTTTTTCGAAATCTTATATTTCATTTTATAATTCTTAAATTTTATTTTTCAAGTCTAAAATATAAGCTTCCTATTAATTTTAATTATTTTATTATTATTAAATTAAACTTTTAAGTTATTAATTTTCATTTTTTTACTAAATATTTTAATTTTTAGAATCTATTAATTCAATATTAGATTATTAAACCTATTAAATTTAATTTTTTAATTGATCATTTTCGTTCTTTTATTAATTTAATTAATTTTAAATTTATTAAAATTATAAAATTTAAGCTTTTAATTGAGCATTTTCATTTTATTATTAAGTTAATTGATTATTTGTGTTTTAAAATTATTAGACTTAAGCTTTTAATTGATCATTTTCGTTCTTTTATTAATTTAATTAATTTTAAATTTATTAAAATTATAAAATTTAAGCTTTTAATTGAGCATTTTCATTTTATTATTAAGTTAATTGATTATTTGTGTTTTAAAATTATTAGACTTAAGCTTTTAATTGAGCATTATCATTTAATAGTTATTAATTATTATTTTCAATTCCTAAACTAGGAAGTATAGACCTTATTTAATTTATCCAACAATTTCAACAGTATGAATAAACCCAATTAGGATGACCAGAATAAAGGAAATAACCATCGGATATTCCCAAATATTTTCCATTACTACAATCTTTGTAAGATGAGTTTGATGAATTAGATTCCATCGACCAATATCCGTTTAGATTTTTTGAGCAAGAGGCACATGTTGCTGTTTTATTTGAAGAATAATTATTTTATAATTATTCATAAGCCCAACCACAATCATGTCCACATTTTTAGTCATAACCAGTAATATAACATCTATTTGTTTTACCTTAACCTTTGCAACTACCACAGTTGATTATAGACATTTATTATATCTTTATATATTTTCAATAAATTAATACATAATTTAAATTTCAAAATTACAAAATGACATTTTTTTAAATTAATTAATAATATAATAAAGACTTTGACAATAAGAATAAAATAATAGCTTAAAATAATCTTAATTTATATCAATAAATTTAATAATAATAATAAATTTAAATTATTATAGTTAAATAGTATAATAATAAAAAAATAAATTTTGAAAAATAAGGAATATTAGTAATTTTTTTGATAAATAAATATTTTATTAAAAAAATTAGAAAAAAAATATTAAAATTAATAAAAAATATAATACTATAAATTCAAAAATAATATTGTAAAAACTAATAATTATATTTAAATATAAATAAAATTAAGACAACTCTTATTTTAATCATCTCAGTCAAGTATCTACTAAAGTGATTTATTTTTACTTTAAATTAAAAAAATGTGAAAAAAAAAAAAAATATAATTGAATTTTTATTATGTTAATAATAGGACAAATAAGAGGCGAATTTTATTTATATTTTTTTATGATATTAATTAAAATATAAAAGTAGATTTAATTTATTTTTTCAAATAAATATTTTTAAATCAAAATTTTTGTAAAAAAGTAATTAATTGATTTATGAGGAATAATTAAAAAATATATTTAAAAATTGATTTTTAATTAAATTTGACATTTTCATATAATATTTTGATTGATGTAAATTTAAAAATTTTTTTCTATTTTTTAAATTTAAAAAATATATACTCAGAAAAGTACTTTTACAAAAGTTTTTAAAATATTATAAAAAATAAACCACCAATAAAGCACACAGATAAATATATTACTCGTACCATGTAACTTTTTTGAATTTTATTATTGTGTATAATTTTATATTTATTATTTTATTTAATATATATTTTAAAATAATTTTTCAAATAAGATTCTCATTATTATT
>Ga0315908_10003165_pt1 | contig 11913 bp, 9 predicted proteins | sample LakEriMetagenome_12_FD_203520 | JGI IMG/M metagenome (GOLD analysis project Ga0315908, IMG submission 203520) | Freshwater fungal communities from buoy surface, Lake Erie, Ohio, United States - Buoy 4 MA124 | ecosystem: Environmental > Aquatic > Freshwater > Lake > Lake biofilm | place: USA...
ACGTCAATATTGTGGGGTTAGAAGAAAACTTGGTCCCTTCACAGCTAAGCATCAACTCGCGTGAAGAGTTAGAGGAAGAGCGTCGCTTGTTTTATGTGGCGCTGACACGTGCTGAGAAAAAAGCCACCTTGAGTTATGCACTTACGCGTTACCGCTGGGGGCAACTCAGCTATTGTGAACCATCTCGATTTATTGAAGAACTGGATGAACGGTTTTTGGAATTACCCCAGCAGGAACAAAGACCTGTGGCAACACGACCGGTAGATTTTCATTCAGAGCGATTAGGTTTTCGTACCAGTTCGCGGCCGCCTCAGGAGAAAAATCTCTTTGGTGAGGAGCCGCCTATAAAACAAGCGGCACCACCTAGCGGAAACTTCAAAAAGTTAAGTTCGGTGCAAAGCCCTTCATCTCCGACAGCTGCTGCAAGCGGCGATTGGACACCCGCTGGTGACATTGCAGTAGGGCACGAGGTGATGCATGAAAAATTTGGCAAAGGAAAAGTGTTGGTCATCGAAGGCAATGCCCCAGATATCAAAGCCACTGTTTTCTTCCCCTCGGCGGGTCAGAAGCAGCTCTTGCTCAAATTTGCGAAACTGCGTGTTGTAGGCTAGGTTTTAGTATATTTGTTAAGTCTAACCTCTGATGGCATAGTCATAAGTCTTGCGCCTACAGATGTTTCAATATTTTATTTTACAGTTTTGAAAGAATCCAATTCACCTTCTAGTTCTTTTCGTTCAGCGGATCACGTGCACATTCCACATGATTTAGAATTGAATAGTGCTCGTCCTGACCTCATTATTCCGGAATACGGGCGCAACATTCAACGCATGGTAGAGTTTGCCATGACCTTAGAAAATCGCGAAGAACGCAACCAATGCTGCAGAGCTATTCTTTCGGTAATGGGACAGCTGTTTCCTTACCTCCGAGATATCGAAGATTTTAACCACAAGTTATGGGATCACTTATACATCATGAGCAATTTTAAGCTAGATGTGGACAGTCCTTATCCTATTCCCAAGCCGGAAGAACTCGATGCGCCGCCAGATCGTATTCCCTACCCACAAGGCGATGTGCGCTTTGGGCACTATGGCAGGTACGTAGAAAAAATGATCGATAAGTGTGTAGAACTTGAAGAAGGCCCGGAAAAGCAAGCCTTTACCGTATCTATCGCTAATTTGATGAAGCAAAATGCCCTCAATTGGAATCGCAATACCGTTACGGACGATGTTATTCTAAAAGACTTGAGATTCTTAAGCAAAGGTCGCTTGAATTTAGAAGGTATCACAGAATTGCATGCGGTTAAAACCATTCCAGGTAATAAGCTTCAAGATTTTTCCGATGATAATTTTGGAAGAAAGAAAATGATGAATAAAAACAAGAAGAAGAAGTTTAAGGGACCAAATAATAAGTACCGCAATTAAACCTTTCTTGTTGAAGTGGTTCTTACGGATATAAAACTGATAACCATGAAAAAGATCGCATTTATTTTATCATTAGCGTCTATTGTTTCTTTGGTGGCTTGCCGCAAGGAAAAAGAATCATTCGATAACACAGTAGCGCGCGACAACCAAACAGCAGAAACCTACTTCAGCGATATGTATAAAGTCGTTGAAGATGTGAGCGCTAATACCGAAGGTATCCGTGATTATTCCATTGGATGTATCGATACCGTTATTGTTGACACCGTTTCAACTCCACGAACTGTTTTAATTGATTTTGGTAACGATGATTGTGTGGGCACAGATGGCCGCATCCGCAAAGGAACCATCTTGGTGAGCTATACTGGTCGCTACCGAGAAGCGGGCACGGTGATTACCGTTACACCGCAAACCTATTCGGTGAATGGATTCTCCATTACAGGTACCAAAACCATCACCAACGCAGGCACCAATGGGCTCGGACAGCCTTACTTTAACATTGAAGTAAACGGTACCATTACCGCTCCAGCTAATGCCTACGATATTACTTGGCAAAGCTCGCGTGTGCGCACTTGGGTGGAAGGGTATACCACCGCTTCCTTGCTCGATGATGCCTATGAAATAACAGGTAATGCCAATGGTGTAAACCGTTTTGGTAATCCCTACACCATGAATATTACCACGCCACTTCGCGCTGAAATAGGATGCCCTTGGTTAGTTAGCGGCGTGTTTTCCATTACTCCAGAAGATGGCGAAATGCGCAGCATTAATTTCGGTAGTGGCGATTGCAACGCTGGTTATGTTATTACAGTTGATGGAACGGATTATCCGATCAACGGAGGTAACTAAATAGGAGCGATGGAATTTTTCAAAGAAGGATTTTTTCACATCACAGATTGGGAAGGGTATGATCACATGCTCTTCCTTTTTTGTTTGGCGGCGGGTTTATATTGGGAGCATTGGAAGCGCCTGATAGCCATGGCTACCGCATTTACTGTGGGACATAGCATTACACTCGCACTGAGTGTTCTTGATCAAGTGGCTTTCTCGAGTGATTTGATCGAGCTCTTGATACCCATTACTATCGTTTTAACAGCCCTTGTTCGCTTTTTCCGCAAGGAAGAGTCTCAAGGATGGCCGGTAGTGATAATGGTGGGATTTTTTGGTCTTATCCATGGCTTGGGCTTTTCCACTTATTTGAAAATGATGATCTCTGACACCAATGAGCGAGTAGGCTTACTGTTCTTCTTCAACCTGGGCGTGGAGGCCGGACAGCTTGTGATTTTAGGGGTTCTTCTTTCTTTCCATACCCTGTTGAGAAAGGCTTTGCAGCTCAAAATGCCGCTGCTTCGCAAAGGAGAGTTGATATTGGCTATTGGAATTTCACTTTTTCTGATTATCCAAAAAGTGTTGGAAAGTACAGAGGTATAGAAATTCAACTAATTTTGTCCCACTTTTTAACCGGGTGAAGAAACTATTTATACTCCCCATTCGACTTTATCAATGGATATTGTCTCCTTGGTTAGGCCAAAATTGTCGTCATCAACCGACATGTAGCCAATACGCCATAGAGGCCATTGAACAATGGGGGGTAATAAAGGGTTTATGGCTCGGGATAAAACGGATAAGTAAATGTCATCCATGGGGAACGCATGGATATGACCCAGTGCCCAAGCAACCAATTAAACCGAGAATAAAATGAAAACCTCTGTGAAAGTTTTTTCTTTCTTTTTTGCAGCAGCGATGATGATCGCCTGTGCTCAAGCTGAATCTGAAGTGGTAAAACAAGCCCGCACCATTCAAGAAGGTATCATGAAGTCAAAAAATCAGTTGGATTCAACAATTGACCTTTCGATTACCGATATCAACAATCGCATCACTACTATGAGCAGTGATTCTATCGCGATGAAAGACAGCGCAAACATTGCTTTGTTTGGTCAAATGCAATCACAAGTTGCTCGATTGGCTGAAATGAAATCTAAATTGACAGATTGGGCGTCTTCTATGAAGATGTTGCCAACTCCTGAGGAAGTAGCGAAAGGCGCTGAAAATCCTTTCGGTAAAGAAGCTACTGATCAAGACATTCTGAAAGGTGTTCAAGCTTCTCAAGAGGAGTTTAACAACTTGAAGTCAGAGATTGAATCTGAAATGCAATAATCAATGAATATCCGACCCAGAAGAAATAGGAAATCGGAAGTCATAAGAAGTATGATAAGGGAAACGCAAGTTTCCCTTTCGTCGTTAATGTATCCGGTATTTTTGATTGATGGCCAATCAAAGAAAATACCTATCACCAGTATGCCAGGTATAAGCCGCATGACCCTTGATTTTCTTCTGCAAGAAATAGCGGAATGCGTGGCCTTGGGAATCAACAGTTTTGTCATTTTCCCCGCAGTAGAGGATACGTTAAAAGATAAAACAGCTACTTATAGCTATGATCCCAGCAACTTTTATTTGGAAGCTGCACGTGTTATAAAAAGGCAGTTTCCAGATGTATGCTTGATGAGTGATGTAGCTATGGATCCGTATAGCAGTGATGGGCATGATGGCTTAGTAGAGAACGGAGAAATCGTGAACGATCTAACTCTTCCCATTTTGGCAAAAATGGCCGTGGAGCAAGCCAAAGCAGGTTTCGATATTATAGGCCCATCGGATATGATGGACGGCAGAGTAGGGGTGATTCGTGAAGCATTAGATGCTGAAGGATTTTACACCACTTCTATCATGAGTTATACGGCTAAGTATGCTAGTGCTTATTATGGCCCATTCCGTGAGGCATTGGATAGCGCTCCTAAGAGTGGCGATAAAAAGACCTATCAAATGGATCCCGCGAATAAGCGCGAGGCCTTGCGTGAAGCAGCATTAGATATCGAGGAGGGAGCAGATTTTCTTATGGTAAAACCGGCACTGTGTTACCTCGATGTGATTCACTTGTTGAGTGAATACAGCGATGTTCCCATTGCTTGCTATAATGTAAGTGGGGAATACGCCATGTTGAAAGCCGCTCAGGAAAAGGGTTGGGTTAATTTTGAAAAAGCCATGCCCGAAATGCTCCTCAGTATGCAGCGCGCAGGTGCGCAGGTGATCCTCACCTATTTTGCGAAGGAGTATGCGCAATTGGTCAAAAACGGATAATCGATTTTCAATAGGTGTTTACCACCGAGTAGAAATAAAAAAGGTCTGAAACATCAGACCTTTTTTTTTATGCATTGCGAATCGCTTCTGCGAGTGCGGTGTATTCTTCGGGAGTGAATTTCAATCGTTCTTTTTGAAAGTTGATATCTCCAATCGTATTCAGTGGTACTAGGTGCATGTGCGCATGGGGCACTTCAAGCCCAATTACGGCAATACCAATGCGCTGGCAGGGCACCACGCGCTGAATTTTTGCAGCCACCTCTTTGGCGAAAACATTGATCTCTTGTAAAAGAGTGGTATCCAGATCAAAGATGTAATCAATCTCTTTTTTGGGAACCACTAATGCATGACCTTTTGCAACGGGCATCACATCGAGGAAGGCGATGAATTGGTCATTTTCGGCTATTTTATAGCAGGGTATTTCACCGGCGATAATGCGTGAAAAAATGCTGGCCATCTTAGCGAGAAATTTCGAGGATTTCAAACTTGATCATTCCTGCTGGAACTTGCACTTCGGCGATGTCGCCAACTTTTTTTCCTAAAAGACCTTTGCCAATAGGAGAGTCGACAGAGATTTTTTTCTCTGCGAGATTAGCTTCGTTTTCAGCCACCAATGTGTATTGTACTTCAGCATTGTTGTTGAGGTTTTTGATTCTCACTTTGGTAAGGATAAAAACCTTCGACGTGTCCATTTGCGATTCGTCGATCAAACGAGCGTTGGCTACTAGATCTTCCATTTTAGCAATGCGAGCCTCTAGCAGACCTTGTGCTTCTTTGGCAGCATCATATTCGGCATTTTCAGAAAGGTCGCCTTTGTCACGTGCTTCGGCAATTTGAGCGCTAATCTTCGGACGTTCTACCGTTTTCAAATTGTGTAATTCGTCTTTCAGGCGCTTCAATCCGTCAGCAGTATAGTATGCAACTTGTGACATATTAATCAGTTTATGTGCGTGGGTATATCAGTAAAAAAAGAGAAAACCCCCAATGGAGGTTTTCTCTATAGATAACAAAGGTACAAAAAATCTTAGAGTGCAATACGCAATCCGATGCTGTGTACACCAGCAAAAGGATTCGTTACGCGGTAAGAGTAGTCAAGACCGAAAAGAGTTTCGTTAGCTCCTACAGGCAATTGCACGGTCATACCAGCGCTTGGGCCAGTAAATACTGTTGTACGATCTTCGTCGCTCGTGATGCCATTTTCCCACGTGTAACCACCGCGGAGAATGAAACGATCACGGAACCCGAACTGAGCTCCTAAACCAAATTGGTCTTTCGAGAACGAGTTAGAGGTGTACTGAAGATCAGTTGTCAATTTCATTTTTTCACCGAAAAAGAAGTCGTAAGCGAAACCTACGTTTACCAATGAAGGTAATTCATATTTTTCAGAACGACGGTTCACGGTAACGCTGCTTCCGTTTGAAGGTATAGTAGCGGTGATCGATAGACCATCGCCGCTGTAACGCATAGGAGGACCTACGTTGCGAAGAGCAATACCAAAACGAACGTTATCTTTTTCACCAGTGATGTAGCGGATACCTGCATCGAAAGAAACACCTTGTGAACGGGCGTTGTAAATCGCTTCAGAGATCAAGCGTACGGTAAGTCCACCATAGATGCTGTTAGAGAATCCTTTCGCATACGATACACCAATGTTGGTGAACGATGGAGAGAATTTACCAATACCACCTTCTGGAAGATCTTCTTCAGTGATTTCGATGTCACCAAAGCTCATGTTATTTACGGTAATACCGAAGGCACCTGATTCGCCTACTTTTTGACCAAAGCCAAAAGAGTTGATGTTGATACCTGTACCTACGAGGTACTGATTGTTGCAGAATTGCAACTCGGTTTTACGCACGAATGCTAAACCTGCTACGTTGAGGAAAGTTGCTTCTACACCGTTGATAGATGCCATACCAGCATTACCAAAAGCAGAAGTACGTGCCCACGGATTAACCAACAAGTGGCTAGCACCAGCAGAACCTGAGCGGTCAGGGTTACCTGCAGTTGCAGGTAACACCGACGCTACTAGGAGAATGATTGCTATTATCTGTTTTTTCATAGTCTCTTTGTTCTTAAAGTTCCAATCGTTCATTCATTAGAAGTTATCCAAATCGATTGGACGCATGATACCGAACCACTTCAGTACTTTTTCACCGGTGCCAGGCACGTTTACGTGAATGATGTAAGTACCGCTCGCAATCGGAATGTTCTTCATGTTTTTCAAATCCCAATCCAATTGAGTAGTAGGATCTGACTTCTTGAATTGACGTACCAATGTTCCGTTCAAATCGTAGATAGTGATCGTACACTCGTAAGGGAGGTTAACAATCTTCACACGGTTGTCTAGCTTACTTGTTTCATAGGAACTGAAAGCATAGTAAGGGTTAGGCACTACGTTGATGATGTCAAGCGCTGAAGTCAACTCTTCGTTATCACGAGTAATTGGAGCCAAATTCTTCGTAGAGAAACGGTATAAGTTTCTCCAAGAGTTAAGTGATCCTGCTGTGTTTTCTACATCTGCTTGGTTATAGCTAAATGGAACAAACTGTTTAGCTACGCGCATAGAAACTCGAACTTCATTAGGTACCAAACCATCTTCTGGCGAAAGCATTGGATAATCTGGGTTAGTCAATGAAGAAGATACCCAAGTACATGAACGGAATACACGCTTCCAGTTTGAACTGGTCAAGTTTGGATTACCCAAGTTAGCTGACAAGTATGCACCTTGGTCATAAGCTGGCATGAGTGCAGTGTTGTTGTCTTCGTAGCTGAGGTTTTTGAAAACATATACCCAGTGCTGACCACCAAAAATAGGAGTGCCGTTGTCGCTGTACAATACAGAAGAAGGGTTAAACAACATGTCATTACCGTTGTCACCTTCTAACCATGAGTCTTCACCGAATGCCATGTTCAAGCGTTCACCAGTACCGAGGTCAATTGCATAACCAGGGAACCAGCCCATACCAATGGCACCATTAAGTTCGCCTTCTGTAGCATTGTAGCCACTTTGACCTGCCCAACGACCGTTTTTGTCAACAGATGGGTGACGACGTACTTTCATTTTCTCAGGATCAACAGCGTCATTACCATCAACGTCTTGAGCAAGAGCTGGGTCAGCTTGCATTTCCAATACTGGAACGCGAGACCACTTGCTCTTATCAGGAGTCAATACAATATCAACATTATTCAAACCGTAGATATTCGAAATGCGAACTACTGACAATGCATCTAGGTCACCTTTCAGGTCTTCCGTCGTTGGTGCGATGGTATTGATGATTTCTCCATCGAATTCAGCAGAGAAAGACACCAAGCAGTAAGGACTCACAGCACCGCCTAGTACACCTTCGTACACTTCGCGTGCGTCAGTGAATGGCTCAGCTGAAATACCATCTTCATAGTCATCATATAAACGTTCGAGGTCGGCTTGCGTGCCCTCACCTTCTGTTTTAGTGGTACCTGCGCGAATCCAGTTTTGTTCTACGAAACCTTCATCATCTGGAATACCTGATAACCAAGGTTGTGATGGATTATCGAAAGTGATCGAAGCACTGAGGAAGTCAGTAAAGTGTTTCACTTGATTTCCATCATCATCTAGGTATTCATAGAAGCCCCAGTTGATAGAAATACCTAAGTCAAGCAATACGTTTTCACTTCCGATACGGAAGGCTTGATCGTTCGTGTACTCTACGTTGTTCGTTACATCGGTCAATACCCAGAACAAAGAGTCTGGTGAATTTTCACCTTCAGGTCCAGTTAATTTCAATTCGAAGTCGGCACCTACTAATAGAAGTGGGTCAACTACTTTCACATCTACTGGTCCGTTGTTAGGCAAGTAGGTCAAGTTTGGAGTGCTGTTGTTCGCAAGGATATCCGCTTCTGTTTCAGCGTCAATCACAAGGTTGTTAAACCCGTTACCTCTACCTTCAATGCGAGTCAAGAACACACCATCACCGTATTGTGAGTTTTGGATGGTTCCTTCGTTTTCTGGAGATGGGTTGTGAGGAACTGCAGCGATGCTTTGGATCTCACCTTGTGTACCACGACGTGAAGCTAAGTAAGCCTCGTCTTGTCCATCTTCTTCACCTACATCATATTGCTTGTAGTTATTGTAGCCATAAGCCAATACCATGAAGTAGTAAGTTTTGTGGTTCACCAATTGGTTGTCACCAGAGGCAAAAGCGTCAGTGGTTACTTGGAATGAGCGAACGATTCCTTCGTCAGTTCCATACACCATAGGTGTTGGAATGATTTCGTTGATGGTTGGATCGCGGTAGTAGTTTACAATCGTTTGAACACCGTTTTCAATATCACACTGAGCAATTAAGCGTGCTTTATCTATATCGTTCAATTCACTTGAACTCACTTCTGAGTCGGACAATTGATAAACGAGGTAACCTTCAAATTTGTAAGAGCGATCTTCACGATTCAATTGAGTTCCATCCGCTAATTCTTCTGGAATACCTGGGTCAAAACCACCTTGTTCAGGACCATAGTTCTCATGGAAGTTGGTGCTGATTGGGTTTTCGTTAGAAAGCATCAAGATGATTTCACGATCCAATTCTTGTACAGTAACATCTGGAGCATCAGGACCGCTTACCAATTCGAAACAGTTATCGAACAAAGCTTGCGCTTTGTCATCATATTGACGAAGTAATTCAACTGATTCAAAAGGATCACCACCAGTAGCACGTGCCCAAACCACACCCATTGTGATGTTGTTGTAGTCACCAGGTAAAAGTTGGAAAGGACCAGCAGCTTGAATGAAACGACGGTCACCTTCGATGTTTCCAGCAGTTTGTTCGGTCCATTCTGGTACAACTGTTCCACCAGTACCCCAATGGTCAGGGTCAGTATCACCAGGGAACATGTAGTTAGCTGGTACGCCAGTCAATACGCCAGGACCACTAACACCGTTTCCACCATACAACATGGTTTGACCGTTTTTCCAAATACCATTCATGTAGTTATAGTAGTGGATAGCGATACTTGGGTCACCATTGATAGGGTTACCACCAATGTTGTAGTATACGAAACGACGCATACCGAAACGCTCGTTATCAGCAACACCGTCACCATATCCGATACCTAAACCACGGTAAGGAATACCACCGCTGTCTTGTGCAGCAAGAATGTCAGTTGTTAATGGGTTATCTACACCATCAGCATCTTGGTAAGGACCTTCAAAGAAGTCAACACCAACAGCAGGAGGATTTTCACCGTAACCCAAAGAAGAAGATGTTGGCTCATCGAAAGCATCACCATTGTAGCAATAACCAAGACCGCGTTTAACGTCGCAACCTACATAGTCATCTACGGAAGTTCCTAAGTCAGAGTCAACCCATGAACCGAAGTAAGTGTCATTCAAGGTTTGTGAACCTTGGTTGATCAATACATAGTTGTAGAAAGTCATGTTGTTTACTTCATCGTTAGAGGTAAACGCGAATGCTTGTGCACGGATTTCCATACCAATCGGTTGACCTTGTGACTCCGTGTGAGCGTTACCCTTATCGTTGAAGATCCAATAGAAAGTTTGGTCACCAAAAAGAGGAACGATGTCTTCACGACGACGCTGAGTACAGTCGATTTCACGAAGGAAGTCGTAGTAAGGATAGTCACCGTTTTCAGGGTTGTAAGTCAAGCTACCATCGTAATCATAGAATGGAGCGAGGTACAAATCTTGACCGATATTGGTATTACCAATAGCTGGATAATCGTAGAAATAACTTGGAGTAACGTAGTTATCGGCGCAATCGCTACCACCATTGGTGATACAATCGAAATAAGCACGATGACGTTCAGCATCCAAGCGTTCTGATACGAAGAAGCGGTCGTACTGTGTACAAACGGCATCTGTTACAGAGGCAGTACCATCGTTGGTCAATGGACCTGGCCAGTAGTCGTTACCATCTGCACGGAATTGTACCGCGGCAAGTTTCAACTGTTGGTCAGGAGAGATACCACCCATCCAAAGTGCGCCGGCGTAGATTGAGCTAACGCCACCATCCTTTGGAACTTCGTAGGCCGCGCGGCTTACCGCACGGTCTTGCCACATCGAACCTCCGGTTTCGATGATGGCACGCACGTTATTCCATTCCAAATCGCGCAAACCTGTTGCTGGTGCACAAGCTGCCACACGTGGAGCAGAACTGTCTGTTGTGTTAGTGGTCATTCCTGGATTGTTGCCATTACCCGATGTAGGGTAACGATAAGCAAACACAGATTGAACTGCCAATAACGCGAGTGCTAAGAGACTGATTTTTCTAACTGTATTCATACTGTTTTGATGAATCTAATTCTTCTTTGTTTTTCCTTTTGTTTCCTGCTTTAGAAATCGAAGCGAACACCCAAACGAAGTTGGCGTGGTGCACCTAAGTTTCTTGGATCGTTCACGTACATGCTATAATAATTGCGGAACGCAGAAGGATCGTTTTGTTGATTGATGAACGGCTGGTAACGAGCAGCGGCTAAGTATCCATCGTCATCAGGGTTACCCGTGAAGCGGTGTACACCAACGATGTTACGTGTGTTGAACAAGTTGGTCACCCACAAGTATACGTTGAGGTTGGCTGTCTTCTTCTTGTCCTCGGTCTTACCGAAAGTAAGAGCGATATTACGGTCAAGGTTTAAGTCAACCGTGAAAGACCATGGCAAACGAGCTCCGTTGATAGAACCTTCAGTAGCTGGCGAAATTTCACCCGTAATTGGTGTCGCAAATACTTGAGGTGTGTAAGGAGTTCCTGAACCAAGGTTAGCAATGAAGTTAATACCTGTGTTTTTCAAAATGGCCTTATCACCAATCATTGGACCGTTGTAGTCAGAGCCTTCACCGAAACGGTAGTCAACTGTACCTACAATGCGGTGACGTTGGTCGTAGTTGAAGGCATTCACTGAACGCAAGTTGGGTAAACCAGCGTTGATCAAAGCCAACTGTGATTGGGTGGTAGATCCTGTACCATCAGCAAACTGAAGGGTGTAAGATGCTTTTAACCACAAGTTACCTGTACGACGCAAGTCATAAGTCAAAGTCAAACCTTTTACAGTACCGAAGTCAAGGTTACCGAATGCACGGTAAGTACTTGGATAAGCTCCAGCAAAGCTGCGAACCTGAATCATGTCGCGCAATTCACGGTAGAAAGCTTCTACTTTCAAAGAAGATGTGCGTGATAATACTTGTTGGAAACCAAGAGCGTAGTCAACAGTCTTCTCTGGACGAAGATCTGGGTTGTCGATCAACAAGTTTCTGTTTTCCATGTACAGATAATCTGCAGGGTTGAAACGGTTAGAACCTGTTGGACGCTGAGTCAAGATGTCATAGTGAGCGAAGAACAATGCTTCGTCAGAAATAGGGAATGAGAAT
>Ga0315908_10003167_pt1 | contig 11909 bp, 2 predicted proteins | sample LakEriMetagenome_12_FD_203520 | JGI IMG/M metagenome (GOLD analysis project Ga0315908, IMG submission 203520) | Freshwater fungal communities from buoy surface, Lake Erie, Ohio, United States - Buoy 4 MA124 | ecosystem: Environmental > Aquatic > Freshwater > Lake > Lake biofilm | place: USA...
ATTTTTATATTATCATTATTATATAATTATTTTAATATTTTAAGTACGGCTTGACTTATGAACTTGCAACCTTAAAAAAAGGGAATAGTCCAACAGAATATAAAGCTAAATCATTAGAAATGAGTTTAATGTAAGATTTCTAATCATAATCATCATTAAATGGTTTTTTCATATTGTTAAATAAGATTTCGTATACTTTCAATGTTTACAAATGAATTCCAATAGGAAGTTTAACATTTAAACATTGTGCTAGTCTTTTAGTAAATACGATGTTATTATTAATATAAGGAGAAGGATTTTCCTTTAGAATATTTTCAACTCTTGTTAACCAATATCCAATATCAGCCCACTCATTTATTGCATCCCATGCTTTTAATTGTTTGTCTAAATTCAGGTTTAAGTTATCATTTATTTTCTTTTATTTCTGGTTCAACTAGTTCATTTTCTCATTATTATTATTGTTATTCATAATATTATTTTTTATTATTTTCACTATAATATTCTAAATACCTATAATATCTTATATTTTTATTTTAATAAATATATATATGATTATATGTATAATTTATATTTTATTTATTATTTATATTATTTATTTTTATAATTTTATTTTTTTTTACTAAAATTATTATTTTTTTATAATTTGATTTGATTTGATTAAATTAAATAATAATAATAATTAAAAAATGAATAATTTAGAAACAGATAACTAAACTTAAGATTGCATAAAGTAAATAATAACAATAAAACGAGAAAACTATTAGAAAGAATTAAGACAAATCCAAAAACAAAAAATATTAAGTGATATTAGAATAAAAAGTAAATAAAAATATGATCTAGATGATGATAATTTAGTTTAAAATGATAATTAATAAATGAAAAACTAAAAATCATTAGACCAAATATTTCACTTCATTAAAATTAATTTAGAATAGTCTATTGATCTGAATTAGAAAAACAGAACAATAAATTTAATTTAATAATTAGACAATTTAGCATTAGAATATCATAATTCAATCCAAAACATTTTTTATAGTCAATTATTCTCAACTTTAGAAAGAGCGATAGACTAATAGAACGATATAGAAGTAATAAGAGCAGCTATTAAAACATTATGCAACATTTTCCAGTAAGATTTTATGCATGTTTTATATTGTGAAGTATAAACAAATATATATAAGAAAATCTTAGTTTTCTATTTGCAAACTAGTGATTATAATTTATTAAGATATACTGTTTATTGTTTAGCTAATCTTTTAACAGATTAAAATAGTATATGAGAAAGTTTTATAAAAAATTCTGATAATATATAGCATTTGATAAATTTCATTTTGAATGATTCAGAAAACGTTAACAATTGTATTGGACAGAATTTAATTATTAGATTTTTAGTTGTTTGTTTTGATAATGCCACTATTGAGTAGTCGAAGCCTTTATTACAAGTTATAAATTTTATAGAAACTATTCGCAAATAGATTTAAGCTATTCCTAACTTGATTCAAGTATTTATTAATAAATATATAACTATATAGGAATATAGAAATATAAATATAATAAACATGTATATATAATATAAAATAAATGTTAGGAATATGATTGTCAAGACAGCAACATCCAATCAAACATATACCTTTTATCGCGAATATACTCTATCTTATCTACAATATTAACGAGTTTAGGGTGTCCTAACTCTGATTTATATAAGATCATGACCTCAACATGCTTCCTAGATTTCCTGATCTGCCTATTAGACCTACCCCCCTCATATGACTCGATAATCTACAATATAATTAACATCATCATCAATCTCTCCACTCTATCTGACTAAATAATATTATAAATCATAGAATATGGTCTACTTGATAAACTCTACATTTTTATCTAATTCCAAAATACTCGACTCAATAAACTCAAAATCAACATCATTTGACTCTTATCTAATCTTTCTTGCATTCATTCTCTTTCTCTTTAGAATCTTTTATATAATCATCCTATTTTCCAATATATTCTTCAAGAAAATTATATTTATGAGTTTAAAGTCAAAAAAGAAATCGTTATTTTTTTTAAGATTTATCTATAGAATTCTGACTTTTATCATTTATAATAATTGTTCAATAGAGATGATTTTCTTGAATTTATTAGTACAATGTTTGAGTTTTAGGATTCACAACATATATTTAATCTCTTAGAGATTACTGAATCTCTTCTATAAAAATCACAAATAGAAGGAGAATAAGGATCAAATATACTTTAGCAAACTAATGAAAGGTTGTTTAAATTTTAAATCATTTAGAAAATTGATTAGTTATAGTATTTTTCTAATGCTAAAATTTACAAAAAAAGCAAGTTTATTCTCGATAATTATATCTAAAGCAAATAAGATAAATTTTGATAAATATATAAATTAATAAATAATCAGAATCTGAGCTGATCGAGAATATAATTAGGTTAAACATTGCCATTTCGATGAACCATTATTTAAATTTACTAATCTAAGTATTCTTGTGGATTTGATAAGTTGACATCCTTTTGATGGATTCCACTTAATAAAAGCATAGAATCTATTTCAAAATTTTTAGCTCCTTAAATATCAGTGTGTAGAGAATCTCCAATCATTATCAGTTTTTTTTTCTCAAATCCTTAGAAATAATTATCATATATCGAGCAGTATACTTCTAAATGAGGTTTACCAAAATAAATCACTTTTCCTCCTTTTTATTCATATATTTCACCGAATGTGCCAGGACAAATCATCACTTCATTTTTTATTAATCCTATTTTATCAGGATTCGGTATCACTAATGTCTATTTTTAATATTTTAAAGATTTATAAATATATTAGTACCACTTTATTTTCTAATGCAATATTAAGGATTTCTATATTCTTATTGTATTATTTTTAATCTTTTTGACTAATTGCAGCACTTAAAATAAAATATTCCATATCAGTATAATTCTTTACAAATTATACTTATGATTATTAAGAATTATTTTAAAAAAGCTTTGTATTTAAAGCATTGAGCATGTTATCATCATCAACTAATATTTTTGGACTTTTATTATTTTGATTTAATTTATAAAGAAATTAATAACATTGTTCTCCAGAAGAATGAACATCACAATATAAACTTCTCTCTATTCCAAGCATTTATAAAAATATATTTAAATTATCTTTAAGTCTTGGAGAATTGGATAAGATGACTGATTTTTTGTTAGCTTCCTTTAAATTTATTAAAAGGTCTCTTGTGTTTTAAAATAATGTTTGTCCATCAAATAAGCAACCATAAACATCAAAAATAAATCCATCATATTTATCCACTATTTCTTTAAATCCTTTTATTATTTTTGTATTTTATTTAATGTTTTACATTATTAAAATTTATAAATTAATTAGTAAAAATATAAATAAATAAATTAAAAAATAAATTTATTAAATGGAGTCTGATTTAAAATCAGGTGAATGGAATTTTAATTCATCATACATTAGTTTTGAAATTTCATATAATGAATAAAAAATATAATAAGTTTTATTAAATCAAAATAAGAAATTAGATTTAGATTCCGATTATTTAAAAAGATTATTAGGAATATAATTTAAATATTATATTCCATAAAAAAATAATAAATATTTGTATTGCTTGAATTCAGAACATAAAAATGATTTTAATTATGACAATATTTTAGATATTATTAATTTAGATTAATGTAATATCAATTATATTTAATAAAGAATTGATTTTTAGAAAAGGAAGTTTAGAATTTTAAGTATTAATTAAAATAAATTCCATGGAATAAAATCAATAAAATAAATAGAATTTTATTTAATGGTTTGAATTACAAAATTAATTAGAATTTTAAACATAAAATATAAATAAAATTATAATTAAAATTTAATATTAAAATCAAGTATATGATATAAACATAGATAATATTATAAATTAAAAATAATTATCAAGTCACAATAAAAAAGAACGATAATTTTTTATAATTTCAAATTAAAAAGTTTTATTTCCTATTTAGGAAAATAATTTTAAATAAGATGATGATTAATAATTTATAAATAATTTTGTGTAATAATTAGAAAAAGAAAAAATATAAAATACTCCAGATAAAATAGTTTAAAAAAATTCTAAAAGAATAATAAAATAAAAAGATAATTAAGAAAAAGAAAAGAAATAATAAGAATAATCCAATAATAAATTAATTAACATATAAGAAAACTGTGCTATATGTTAAGAATAATTAAATAAGAATGATTATAGTAGCATAAATTGTCTTCACAGATACCATTTAGAATGTATTAAAGATTGGGCGAAAGTGGAAAACACTTGTCCTCTGTGCAAAACAGAATTTGTTGTTATTTTGCAACATAAGAATAATTGAATAATGAAACTACAAGTCTCAAAAAAAAAATAGAAGGTACATTATGATTCCTAAAATGATTTGGATGATGATAATGATGATGATGATGAATATGATGATGATTTTATTGATGACGATGAAATTTATGATTAAGATTTTATAGATGATGATACTATTTATAGTGAAGGAAGTTTATTTAATTTTGAAAATGAATCAATTTTAGATAAATTGTAATGCAAAAATTGCTTTATAATTGATAAAAGAGAAGACCTTAGTCTATGTAGAATTTGTAATTTATTTTTTTGTAAAAGACCCTTATGTATCTCAAGAAGTCCAAGTTACTGTAATATATGCTTTAGGAATTGAAAATCAATAATTTAAAATATTTATATATAAAATTAATTAGATAGATCAAATTAATTAGAAAATAATTTAATCTTCTAAAATTGAGTATTTATATTTTATTTTAAAAATCTAGATGACATTTTAATGTAAAATTTATTTACATTATATAAAACAACATTAAGTTTAATGTTTATTAATTTAAATTCTTCTATATAATTTTTAAAAATAAAACTATTACATTATTTTTCTCTTTTTTTGCATCATCTTTTGGTGTTTAATTAGCTTTATTAGTAAGTCTAAAGAATCTGCTCCAATATTTCACTAATAAAATAATAGCTTCTAATTATTAAAAGAAATATCCCATTATAATATCTCGAAATCAAACCAATTAGTTATTTTTTTTTTATTTAGATCTTATATTGATTCTAATACTTCAGTATCTTAAGTCATTTCATGATAATATAATTGGCATTTTTGTTACCATCATTATTGTTCAAAATAAATATAAACACCATTTTCTAGGTTTAGATGTTTTTAAAAATTATCAATAATTAGGATATGAGACCAATAATCTATTTATTTTTCATAATATCTCATTTTTTTAAATTATTTTTTATTAATTAAATTAAAATTATAAATTTTTTTATTTTTATTTTTAGAAATTTAATATTTAAAGTTTTTTACTATATAAATAATTAATTAATTAATAGATTATATAATTGAAATATTATTATAGTTTTAAATAATATAAAATGACTTAGGAATATTATTAAAAATAGTTTATCTCTGGCAAATAAATACAAAAAAATGAATCTATTAAAAAAAAAATTGATAATATTTTACTTATTGATTAAAAAGCATAATAATATAAAATAATTAATTAAAATTAGTAAACTCTTTAGTTAAATATTTTTCAAAAAAATAAACTTTATATTAAAAACCTTCTAAAAATATCAGATAATCATTAATCAAATAAACAAAATATAACTCCTTCATGAATAATATAAAATAATAAAATATCTTAATCATTTATAAAATAAAATAAAAATAGTTATAATGACAATACTTAATAATTTCAATTATAAAATATATTTAAGCAAAATAATTTGACAACTAGATCTAATACGAGGACAAGAAGTAATACAGAAACATAAATAAAATATCAAATTAAATAAAATGAATTTTAACTAAGTGATATTTCTTTTTTGTTAAGTTAAAAGAAAGAAAATAGAAGTTCAAGAGATTACAAACTTTGAAATTAAATAAATCATAATTTGAAAGATATATTTTATGTAAAACATATAAAAATTTTATTTTAAAGTTTAAAATATTTTAGGGCAATAATAAAGATTTGATAGTAAAATAAATGTAAAAATTAAGCAATTGGAAATATAATGATGATTCTAATAAATGTGATTTTATTTGGACTCCATTTTCGTAGGATTAATATTTTATAAAGCTGAAAAGCAACGAATAATATAAAAATTAAAATAAAAATTAAAAGTTTTTGATTTATAATCACATACCTAATCACGAATAAATTACTCAAAAAGCACAATTACTTTATAATTTAACTAATTATTGTATTACTAAAAAAGAAAATGTATTTAATTATATTCCCATAACTATAGAAATAAATTTTTTAAGTAAAAATATTTAATAGCAATTGAAAGAAATTTTGAGTTTTTTTAAGTTAAACTATTAATTAAAAGAACCTTAGAACATCAAAGGGAAATAAGCTTCTTAAATATTTGAGAAATTTTTAAATCTGTAATAAATAACTGCTAAGGATATTCCAATCAATAAATTTAAATATTGAAGTGTAAGTGAAATAAAAAATTATTTAAATAAAAACACAAATTTAAACAATAATTAAAAAAATGTATGGATTTTAAAGCCTAGTGTTACTAATTGAGGTTAAGGAATAAAAATAATAGACAATATTTAAGAACTTTCATAAACTTTATATAAATTATTAGCTGAAAATGTAAAAAAATTATCAGAAAAAGATTAAATAAATCAATACGTTTTTTAAAAGTACATAGAAAAACCTTTATTAATATATGGTAGAAAATTTGATATTAGAATATGGGTCCTTTTAAATTACGATATGAACTTATATGTTTATAACGAAGGATATATCAGAACATCTTCTGAAAAATACGAACTTGATAGCAATAATTTAAAGGACATTTTTATACATTTGACTAATAATGCCATTCAAAAAAATGGCCACAAGTACAACTAATTCGAAGATGCTAATTAATTATCTTACTGAGAATTCTAACATTTTCTTACTTAGTATCACAATAAAACTGATTCTTTTTTTAGAAATACTATATTAATAAATGTTTACAAAATAATAATTATGGTTTTCAATTCTGTTAAATAATATTTGAACAATAGTTTGAAATTTTGTTTTGAATTATTTGGATTTGATTTTATGATTGATTAGAATTTTCAAGTTTGGTTGATTGAAGTTAATACTAATCCTTGTTTAGAAGAAAGTGGTTCTCTATTATGATAATTACTCCCTGATATGATAAGTATTTATTTCAAATTATTTAAGGTTAAATGATTTAAATTGTTTTTTAATCTATTTTCAAAAAAAACTCTAATTTATCAAATTAAAAAAGTGAATAATCATTAAGTTAAAAATCAAATAAAAATTTAATATAGAAACATTAATAAAATTATTATAATAATATTGAAAAATCTAATTAAATTGGCGAAAATTAATTAAAAGATAATCAACAATAGGAATAACAAGAATGTACTTAAAAAACTAATTAAACTAATAATTAAAATTGGGAATTTTTAACTAATATTTTTAAGTTATGATTTATTAATTTAAGATATTTTTAATATAAAATAAGTAATTGATAAATAAAATATATCAAAAAATAAATTTATCTTTTGAATTAGATTTGTCAATTTTTTTAATGAGATTCAAATCATTTTAAAAGCTAAAATATTTATCTTATATCTTTTCAAAATAATATAAGATTTCTTTATTTTATGGCTGTAACCTCATAATTGAATTAATACAATCGAGAGCTTATTAATATTTATTCTAAAAACGAGATAATAAATAAAAATTACTTGATTAACTAATAAGCATGATTTAGCAATATAAGCTCAAAACAGGTTTTTATCCAACTGAATTGCATATTCAAATTATTTGATAGCTTCTTTGTACTTTTTTTGATCTTAAAAATTTATGCCGAGTTGATAAAGGTCTTATGCCCAACAATGATTCTGAATTTGTTAAATCCTATTATTAGTGTATAAAATATTACTTGCAATAAGACATATTAATAGAATTCAAAAAAAAGGCATTGGATTTATAATAGTTGAGAGAATGGTATTAGTCCAGTTTATACTTCTATATGAATTTTGATAAGTTAGAAGAGTTGAAACATTCTTTTTCATTTATTTACTATAAACAGCTTATTCCTTTTATCTATATTATTATTTTACCTAAAACGTAATACTCGCTTTTAAATTATTCATTTTTTTCCTTTAAATTATTATAATCAGATTATTATCTTCCTCCAATTCTGCTGTTTCTTATGCTCATTTTTATTTGCTTATTATTGCTAACTATAACTGCTATCAGATAATTTCCTATGTTTATTTTTTTATCATTCATTATAAAATCTAACACATTAAATTCATCTTTCTATTTTATTATATTATTATATTTACCTACTCATTTTCTTATATTATTCCTTTTATCTTTAACTTCATGATCCTTTTTAATTTTTTTAATTATCCTTTTTCCATTATAAAATTTTCTAGTTATTCTTTAGTATCATAACAAAAACTCAAAAACTTTATCAATTCAACTTCAAAATTATTTTACTCTTTTTAAACAACTTTAACTTAAAATATCATATTTTCCTTAATCAAATCAATAATTTGTTATTAATTTTCTTTAAACATCTCATCATCTGATCCATCTTTTTTAATTTAAAAATTTCTATGATTTTCCAGTATCTAGATATAAATTATTTAACTAATAAAACCTTTACTTATATCTTACAGTTTCATTTAAATTGATTAATTGAGGAATATTATTGACCTTTTCATTTTAAATTAGTTATTATAAATTTCCTTTTTATTTCATATTTTATATAAGTTAATCTAATTTTTCCATTATTATAATTAAATTTTATTTTTTATAGATATAAAAATTATTAAGTACTATTAAAAAATTTATACTTCAATTATCATTCAAATAGTCTTAATCATCATCAGAATATTCTTCATATTCAGTATTTTTTGTTTGATTATAATAAGTATAAACACCATAATAATAAATAGGAATTAAAAATAAAAATCCATAATAAAAAATGCTTTTCATATAGTTTATAATTACTAAAATAACACTTTCCTCATTCTCTTGTTCTTAAATATTATCAAATACTATGTCATAGCATAATTGTTTTATTGTTTACTGATTTTCATTATAATAGTTATCGAAATCAGCATAATATTTTATGAAATATATTTGACATTTATTTATTTTATTGAATATTTCATAATCTTTAGTTATTATTATTGGTTCAATTCAACTTTAGCAATACATGAACTCACAAATATTTTGAAAATTAATTATTTAATTATTATTTTCACTCTTATTATTTATTTAATAATCAAAATGGTTTCTTATTAAATGGACCATGTTAAAAGTATGAGAATAAAACTTTTTGTTACATATTTTACAATGTTTATCTGCTTTTTCAAATTATTTTAATATCTCTGCAGCTTTGTCTTAATTTTTATTTAAAACTAAATTATATTATTTTATTTAATAATTTAATTCTTATATCATTTACTAAGATTTTTATAACTATATTTCAAATTCTAAATAATCAATTTATCTTTTCTATTTTTTATATTATTAATAAAGGTCTTAATTTATGTTTATAAAATCTTCTTCTTTTATTTCATCAAAATTATAATTAATATTTAATTATGTTTGATTTAAAATAATACTATCTGCCAAATCTTAAAGATTAATGTTTATTTTTTATTTATATTGAAAATTTAAAACATGATGTAAAAAATTAAAAATTAAAATTATTTTTATTATTTTCATTTTTATATTTATTAATAATATATTATATAATGGATCATTTGATTAATTAATCTTCAAAATTTTAATTTTTGTTTATTTAGTTATTTTTAATTAAATTTAATTTTTCAATTTCCCTAAAAATAAATAATTAGAATTTATTATTTTATTAAATTAAATATCTTATAATAATTGGATGAATAAAATTAAAAATTATTACCAATTAATAAGTATTTAGTTATTAGGTCTTTATGAAATGAAAAGTTATTTATATTTAATAGAATCTGGAGTAGGAAAAATTCTATTAAATTATTTTTTCCTTAACAATTCTTCTTCAGCCAAAAGTATAATTTATTTTTGCTATTTATTAAGATTCTATAAGAATAGAATTTTAGGAAGAGCAGAATTATAATGATTATTAGCTAAATTAGGCAAAATATGGTTATTTTAATTATAATTTTAACTATTATTATAATCCTAACCATTATGATTAAAATAAATATTATTAGAATTCCTTTAATCATATGGTAAAATTCCAATCAAAGAAAAACAATCAGCCAACAAATTGCCTTTAACCTTATGGTCCAAAGGCGAATCAGTAGCTAAACTAGGACACATATTAACTTCCAATAACCACGCCTTATATTAATCATCCAATAGAACATCAAAGCCAAATAATTCAAAACAATTATTCTAATAAGGGACTTAAGAGTTAAAGGCAGCAAATAAATGATTTTCAGCTGAAAGGATGGTTTTAATAATGAGATCATCGATTTAACGGATAATAAAATCAGTGTTAATACCTTGGAGGGAAAGCGAATGGAGAAGTGCTGAGAAAGATTGTTTTGAACCTATTGAGTCAAAATCTACGTGTGTATTTTAAATGAAGTTAGGATTGTTCTTGTTTATTGAGTAGTTTGTTAAGTGGGTGAATTTGTTTATATCTCGTAGTGAAAATTCTTAGGTCGCTAATCGCACTAGACCTTTATATAAAATATTATTAATATTATTATATATTTTTGCTATAATTATTATATGATTATTTTATTGTAATAATAATAATAATAATATAAATAACCTTCGGAATACCTGTATACTTTGAGTGGATTGACTCCAGTCATTAGCACATATATCCTCAAATCAAACTTCAACTTATTGATAAGCAATGGGTTACTAATATAATGACTAGCAATTAACTTCTAACTATATTTTTTAGTAATTAATTCTTAAAAATTATCTATCAAATATATTCCTTTTCCTTACGAACTGTTTGATGGTTTCACTATCCAATAACTACCTTAATGTTAATGCTTCTCAAACTCTTCCCTCATTTACTAAATGTCGTTTGGAATAATCTAGTATTTATTAATAATTATTTCTTATTATTAAGTTTATTTTAATTATTACTTATAGTTAACTATTTTTGATTAATTTTAGTTAATATTATTATTACTTAAAATATTATTGTCATTATTATAATTTATAATTTTATTTATTTTAGTTATCATTTATTATTACATAGGTTTTAGGGAAAAAGCAATACTGCACTCCGAATTTCGACTTCATTTTATCCAAATTAAGATGCATCAAGTCCTTTCTGCATATTTCATAACTCTTAGGAAAATGATTTATTTTTTGATAAGACAACAACTATTGATAAACTTCTTTATTGATACAACTTGAATACCATATAATGTTTAAATTGGATTGATTTATTTAATTTTGAATATTTTTTGTCAATTCTATAAACCCATTATCTTCCAAAGTTTATTTAAGAATAAAAATATTGCAGTTATTCATTTTGTAGAAATAATGCTTATAAAAATCACTGCTAGTTTTTATTAAGTCTTGTTCTGTTTATCTTGTTTCTTTTATATGTTATTCGGTATTATTTTCTTGTTTTATTTTTGTTAGTTATTAAGGAGCTCAAAATTAAAAATATCGAGGCATTTAATTACTCAATCCAAGTAAATATCTGATGTTTTTACAAGTTATTGATTCATGTAAATTTGAAATTTCTTTTTAAATTTTTTTATGTTATTTATTCTTTATTATTGAATATTATGATGATTCTGTATTGTAAATTATTTTGCCAGAATTAAAGTTATTTTTCAAGTTATTT
>Ga0315908_10003171_pt1 | contig 11903 bp, 10 predicted proteins | sample LakEriMetagenome_12_FD_203520 | JGI IMG/M metagenome (GOLD analysis project Ga0315908, IMG submission 203520) | Freshwater fungal communities from buoy surface, Lake Erie, Ohio, United States - Buoy 4 MA124 | ecosystem: Environmental > Aquatic > Freshwater > Lake > Lake biofilm | place: USA...
TTGGAATTGGGCAAACTGGAAAGTCTTTCCGAAATGAAATTACACCAGGTAATTTCATTTTCCGAACCCGCGAATTCGAACAGATGGAAATGGAATTCTTCGTTCCACCTGGCACGGATGAACAATCGCATGAGTATTGGCTTGAAGAGCGTTGGAATTGGTATATAGATCTAGGTCTTTCTACTGACAATTTGCGGCGGTTTGAGCATCCAAAAGAAAAACTCTCGCATTACTCCAAGCGCACCACAGACATTGAGTACCGATTTCAATTCGGCGGCAGTGAGTTTGCTGAATTAGAAGGTATCGCAAACCGCACTGACTTTGATTTGAAGGCTCACATGGAAGCATCCGGCAAAGACTTGTCCTTCTTTGATCAAGAATCTGGCGAAAAGTATGTGCCATACGTAATTGAACCGGCAGCTGGCTTAACGCGCGCAGTCCTTGCTTTCATGCTCGAGGCATATGACGAAGATGAAGCCCCAAATACCAAGGGCGGCGTAGATAAGCGCGTAGTGATGCGCTTTGATAAGCGCCTAGCTCCGGTAAAAGCAGCAATCTTGCCGTTATCGCGAAATGCGGACTTAAGTCCAAAGGCTAAAGATTTGGCAACGGAGCTTCGCAAGAATTGGAACATTGAGTTTGATGATGCTGGCGCGATTGGTCGTCGTTACCGCCGACAAGATGAAATCGGAACTCCATATTGCATCACAGTTGACTTTGAAACTCTAGAAGACAACGCAGTAACAATTCGTGATCGTGACACCATGGAACAAGAGCGAGTTGGACTTGATTCGGTTGTTTCTTGGTTAGGTTCTCGCCTCATCGGCTGCTGATGTTTGCAGATTTATTAGCTACTGATCCGGTCATCGAACTTGCGCCAATGGCGGGAGTTACGAATCGGGCATTTCGCAGAGTTTGCCGTGAGGCTTCAACCCAGATACGCCACTCGGCTGGCCAAGTAGATGTTGATCACACTGTCTATGTAGCAGAGATGACAACTTCGCAGGCATTACTCATGCGTCATCCCGAAACTCTGGACCTAGTAACTTTTGATTCGGATGAAAAAACCCGAAGTGCTCAGCTTTACGGTGTTGATCCAGACATAGTTGGCGCAGCCGTAAAGATGCTGGTCGATGAGGACATGGCAGATCATGTTGATTTAAATTTTGGCTGCCCAGTACCAAAAGTCACTCGCAAAGGTGGCGGTAGCGCATTGCCTTGGAAACGTGACTTGTTTTCTAGCATTGTGAACGCAGCGGTAAAGAATGCGCAAGGCAAAGTTCCTGTCACAGTAAAGATGCGGGTTGGAATTGATGCCGATCACATCACTTATCTGGATGCCGGGAAGATTGCATCACAAGCCGGAGTAACTTGGGTGGCACTTCACGGTAGAACTGCAGCTCAGTATTACGGCGGCAAAGCCGACTGGACCACGATCGCGCGATTAGTTGAACACATTCCAAACACACCAGTATTAGGAAACGGTGACATTTGGGCAGCTGCAGATGCGCAACGAATGCTGGATCAAACTGGCGCTCGGGGAGTCGTAGTTGGGCGAGGCTGCTTAGGGCGGCCTTGGCTATTTGGTCAGATTCGCGCCTCGTTTGCAGGTGAACCGGTTCCAGCCGAACCAAATGCTGGAGTAATTGTTGATCTAATGCGTAGACATGCAGATTTATTGGTTCAAATGCATGGCGATGAGTTCCGGGGCTGCCAAGAAATGCGAAAGCACATGGCTTGGTACTTAAAGGGTGTGGTTGCAGGCAGCGAAACTCGTGGCGCATTGTCATTGATTTCTAGCCTGCAGGAACTTGATGGCTTGTTAAGCACAATCAATCGAGACCAAATTTTAGATGAAGAACTTGCCAAACTTCCCCGTGGTAGGACAACACCCGATCGCAGAGTTAACTTGCCTGATGGCTGGCTTAACTCGCAAAGTATGACGCAAACTGAAGTTGAAACTGTGCGTGAAGCAGAGTTAGCAGTCAGTGGTGGCTAAATGATTGGTAACTATTCCGAATTTGATTCCCAGCGCTGGGTAAATGAACCAAATAAAAGTGTGGAGCGCACAGAGTTTGCTAGAGATCGCGCCCGCGTTATGCATAGTTCGGCATTACGAAGACTTGGTGTCAAAACCCAAGTTATGGAAGCCGGTCAAGAAGACTTTCCAAGAACACGGCTGACACATTCACTCGAAGTTGCCCAAGTTGGACGCGAACTTGGCGCAGCTCTTGGTTGCGATCCGGATTTGGTAGACACTGCCTGTCTTTCGCATGACTTAGGTCATCCGCCATTTGGCCATAACGGTGAAACTGCACTCAATGAATTGGCAATCGACATTGGCGGCTTTGAAGGCAATGCTCAATCCTTTCGACTGCTTACTCGCTTGGAACCAAAAGCGGTAAGTCCCGCATCAGGTCCGCGCCCAGGTCAAACAATTGGTCTGAACTTAACGCGCGCGACATTGGATGCCGCGTCCAAGTATCCCTGGACTAAGCAATCGGGCGAAGTTAAATTTGGCGTTTATGACGACGATGCTGATGTTTTTGGCTGGGTGCGTGAGGGTGTCAGTGGCACCGCCTCATGTTTTGAAGCACAAGTTATGGATTGGTCAGATGACGTTTCTTATTGTGTGCATGATGTCGAAGATGCAATCTTTGCAGGGCATGTAAATATCGACATTTTGAAATCAAGCACAGGCCGCAGTGAAGTCGTTGAAGTTGCGCAGAATTGGTATGGCGCAGACTTTTCAAAAGCTGACCTGGATGCAGCATTGATTCGAGTTAGCTCACTTCCAAGTTGGCCAGCATCCTTTGCTGGAACTATGCGGTCATTGGCTGAGTTAAAGAATCTAACTAGCACTTTGATTGGTCGCTTTTGTATCGCAGCCCAACAGGCCACCCAGGCCGAATATGGCCAACGGGCACTGACTAGATATGACGCCTCGCTGTTAGTTCCAGACGATGCGCGATACGAAGTAACTGCGCTTAAGGCGTTAGCTGCGACTTTCGTTATGAATCGAGCCGGTGCTGACGAAATGTATGCCAGACAACGTCAACAGATTAAAGACTTAGTTGAGTTTCTAAACCAGGACCCAGAATTGAGACTGGACCGCTTCCATACCGAACTGTGGCTAGAGGCCAGCTCAACTACGGCAAAATTCCGCGTAGTTATTGACCAGGTAGCAGCCCTCACAGACGTCAGCCTTGTGCAGTGGCACCAACGCAGCTGCACGTAAAGTAGGGGACGTGGCAGGAAAAATTCGCGAAGAGGACGTAACCTCAGTTCGCGAGCGAGCCCGAATCGACGAGATTGTTCGCGAAACTGTAACTCTGAAAGCCGCTGGCGGCGGTAGCTACAAAGGCCTTTGCCCATTTCATGATGAACGCTCACCTTCATTTCACGTAACGCCGAGCAAGGGTCTTTATCACTGCTTTTCTTGTGGTGAAGGCGGCGACGTCATTACTTTTGTTCGAAAGATCGATGCCCTTTCATTTACTGAAGCGGTAGAGAAACTGGCAGTTAAGTACGGAATCGTTCTGCGTTACGAAGAAGGCGGTGGCTCCTCGGCGGGCCAGCAGGGACAGCGGGCTCGACTGATCGAAGCCCACAAATTCGCCGGGGCATTTTATAAAACTCAACTTTTGACTCCAGAAGCTCAACATGCTCGGACGTTTTTAACTGAACGCGGATTTGATCAAGCCTCGTGGGATCTCTTCGGTGTTGGTTACTCACCATCTGGTTGGGATGGCTTACGAAATGAATTACGCAGTAAAGGAATTTCTGAAGAGGAAATGATTAACGCTGGCTTAGCAGTTTCTGGCCAACGTGGTGCTTATGACAGATTTCGAGATCGGGTAATGTGGCCGATTCGTGATTCCAGCGGCGACACAATCGGTTTCGGTGCTCGCAAACTTACTGAAGCAGATCAAGGACCCAAGTACTTAAATACACCGGAGACCCCGATCTACCGCAAATCCCAAGTTCTTTATGGAATTGATTTAGCTCGCCGAGAAATGGCAAAACAACAACAAGCCGTAGTAGTCGAGGGCTATACCGACGTTATGGCATGTCACTTAGCCGGCATCACAACAGCAGTTGCAACGTGTGGCACCGCATTTGGCGCGGATCACGTAAAGATGCTGCGACGAATCCTGATGGATGACGATACTAAACATGCGGAAGTAGTTTTCACGTTTGATGGTGACGCGGCTGGTCGAAAAGCGGCACTTAAGGCCTTTGGCGAAGATCAGAAATTCGTCGCATCAACTTTTGTAGCTATTGAACCGCACGGACTGGATCCTTGCGACCTGCGGTTAAAACATGGCGATGACGCAGTGAAAAACCTGATTGCAACCAAAATCCCATTGTTTGAATTTGTCATGCGATCAACGGTTGCCGAATTTGACCTCGATACTGCCGAAGGTCGAGTTGCTGCGATGCGAGCCGTAGCTCCAGTATTAGCTGGGATTAAGGACACCGCGCTACGTCCCGAATACATTCGCACGGTAGCTGGTTGGTTAGGTATGGATGACGCCACAATCCGAAGTGAAGTAAGTTCTGCTGGCAAAAAAACTGCGCCGCAACAAACGCGAGCACAAAGCACTGCATCATCACAAGCTGCGCATGTAGAACGTGAAGCTTTAAAGTGCGTTTTGCAAACACCACACCTTGTTGGATCTTGGTTTGAATCACTTGAAGAAAGCGTGTTTACCGTTCCTGCAGCTTCGGCGGTTTATGCTGCCTGTGTCGCAGCGGGCAATCCGTTGGAGTTTGACTCAGCACAAGTCTGGATTACCAAAGTTCTAGAGCAAGCCCCAGATGATGAGATTAAATCCCATGTCCGTGCCATGGCCGTCGAGCCATTGCCAAATGACACACCCGACGAGAGGTATGTCCAGGCAGTACTAGCCAGGATTTTAGAAATGGATGCGAGCAGGCGTGTAGCTGAGATTAAGGCCGCTCTAAGTAGAGCCGAAGATGGCACAGATAAAATCGATCAGGCCAGGTTGTTAACTGACCTACTTTCCTTGGAAAGTTATCGACGTGACATGCGCAATTTTGCAGTCGGAGATATCTAGTGAGTTGGTTTAAGCAAACTCCAGCTATTCCAACTGAGTTAGCAGCAGCAGTTGCCCCGCATGGTCGGTTGCTCGCTTGGGCTCACCATTCTGGAGGCCTAATTGCAGCTACCAAAAACGCACTTGTAGACATTTGCGATCAAGTACCTACGGTTACGCCCTGGACTGATTCAGTGCAGGCTAAATGGGATCCGCCCACTTTGACTGTTGTATTCCAGGGCCAAACTGACCTAGTTGCAACTTCGCGATCCTGGATTTTGGATGAGGCAAGTCAGCTACCGCGAGCTGTCCGAGATCGGGTGACATCGGCAGTGGTAGTGGATCGGGTATTTGAATTACCCAATGCTGGCAAGGTCAGATTCGTGGCACGTAAGGACGAAACCAGCGTCTACTGGAGTGCCATCGCTGACGATCAAGCCGCAAGCCAAACGCAGATCGGACAAATAGAAATTGCGAAGGCAGTCGCAGAACTTCGCTCAACGTTTGGAATCTAGGGCGTTTCGCCACAGCGACTTCATTTTGTTAAGATTGGCTAGTTAATCCCCTGTAGCTCAATTGGCAGAGCACTCGACTGTTAATCGAGTGGTTATTGGTTCGAGTCCAATCGGGGGAGCCACGAGAGAACACTGCTACTAAGGAAACAATGAAAAAACTACTTTCCTTCGCACTGTTAGTTGCCCTTGCCAATTTCGGCATTACTTCCCCCAGCCAAGCGCTAACTGCCAGTTCAAAGGTCGCAGATTATAAATATCGTTCCTGCAGTTACCCAAAAGGCAAGCCCGGGGTATACAAACCAAATGCAAAATCTTGGAAAGCGCAAGGTTTTTCTGACGCGGTTAAAGGGATAGATATTTCGGTTTGGCAACATCCAAACAACAAGCCAATTGATTTTGCTGCCCTGAAATCTAAGTATGACGTTTCGTTTGTTGTCATTAAGGCCTCCGATGGTGGAACCCGTGGAAACGACAACGCCTTGAAGTGGTTTCCAATCGATAGTGCAGCGGCGCGAGCTGAAGGCTTAGTTGTCGGCGCATACCACTACGCGTTACCGGGAAACTTAGACCGCAACACAATTACCGATGCAAAACTCCAGGCCAAGCGCGCAGTTAAACAAGCTGAAGGTGCCAAAATTGGGGACTTGCCTTTGACGCTTGACCTGGAAGAACTTCCTTGCGGGTGGACCATTCAAAGATTGGCAAAATGGACCAAAGCCTTTCTAGTTGAAGCTGAGGCTTTAACTGGGCGCACCCCGATTATTTATTCAAACGGAATGTTTATTGGAAGACTGCTTGATGCAGGTGCAACTGACTTATCCCGGTACCCATTGTGGCTTGCCAAGTGGGGACCAAAGTTGGGCACTGATCCTAAGGAAAATCGAATCTGGAAGAACAATTGGACTCTTTGGCAATTCACAGCTGATGGAAAGATCAGCGCAGTGCCATCAAGTTCTACAGACTTAAATGTATTCAACGGAACTAAAGAACAGTTCCAAGAATTTGTAAATCGCTAAGCGAATGCCGCCTCGAGCGCGACTTCAACCATTGCCTTAAAGCCAGTCTCACGTTCTTCCGATGAAGTCTTTTCGTGAGTTCGAATCATGTCGCTGACAGTGCAGATAGCAAGTGCACGACGTCCGTATTTGGCAGCAATTGTGTAAAGTCCACTAGCTTCCATTTCGACGCCGAGTACACCGTGAGCTTCGAGGATGTCGAGCGCGTTGCTGTCGTCATAAAACAAATCCATAGACGCAATTCCACCAACGTGATAAGTCACACCATGGGCAGCCGCAGCATCAACAGCAGCCTTCAATAAGTCATAGTTTGCAATTGGCGCGAAATCTAACCCACCAGTGGCGCGACGATTCGTCCCAGAGTCAGTCGATGCTGCCATTGCGATGATCACATCGCGCAACTGAGTCTTGCCTAGGCCACCACAAGTACCAATTCGGATAGCAGTTTGAACATCAAAATCTTTGAATAGTTCAGTTACGTAAATCGAGATCGAAGGAATTCCCATTCCGGTGCCTTGAACTGAAACCCGGTTACCTTTATAGGTGCCCGTGTAACCGAACATGTTACGTACCGAGTTGTATTGCACTGCGCCTTCGAGCATGTTTTCTGCAACCCACTTTGCACGCAGGGGATCACCTGGAAGCAGGATTGTTTCAGCAATGTCACCTTTATTGGCACCAATATGTACAGTCATAAGCCCTAATCTACTGGGCGGTTCGATTAAGGTTGCGTTTAGTCCTCTAGAAGTGCCAGGTACAGGAGTTTCAATTGGCTGCCAATCAAGCAATCTTTAACGCTCAGATAAATACTCAGAATCCAGATAAGCCAACTGCATCAGCGATTGCCTGGTCGGGTGATCACATCGTGGCTATTGGAAGCGATGATCAAGTTCGAGAAGCTTGCGATGGCAGTACTGAAACGGTAGACGCACATGGCGCTGCTATTACCCCGGGAATAGTTGACGGTCACCAACATCTTTTCCATGGCGCTGAGTTTGCCCAAGGTCTTGACTTAGATCGAATTTCTAATCTTTTAGATTTGCGGGCGGCAGTAGCCGCAGAACGAAAGCGAATTGGTCCGGGCAAATGGCTCATGGGTTTCGCGCTTGAGTACTCAGCAATCGGTGGGCCATACCATCACAGTTTGCTCGATGACGCTGCTGGCGATGGCCCAATGTTTTTGTACACCTTGGATGTTCACACCGGCATGGTGAACGCCGAAGCAATGAAGATTGCAAACTTAACTGGCCCAATGCGAGTTGCTGATAACTCAGTTGTAGTTGTAGACGAAAATGAAAAACCTACGGGTGAACTTCTGGAAATGGCTGCCATGCAAATTGTGCTTAAGCATGTACCAGTTGCAACAAAGTCAGATCGCATGGATTGGTATGCCGAGGCAATCCGCCGCCAAAATGCATTAGGTATAACTGAGGTCCATTTAATGGACGGCAACCTTGAAACTGTTGGCATTATGCGGGACCTTGAAGCGCAAGCAAACCTTAAGCTGCGTATTCTGCTTCATCACTTTATCTATCCGTATACACCGATCGAAGAAGTCGAAGCCATGATGCAAACCCACAACCAAAAAGGTTTGCGCTGGCAGGCAGACGGTGTGAAGTTTATGTTGGACGGCGTAATTGATACCGGAACTGCGTGGCTCGAACATCCAGATTCCCAAGGCGCCGGAACTGAACCTATGTGGCCTGAGCTTTCGCTTTACCACCAGCGGGCTCGGCAATTCCATGACGCAGGCTTTCGAATTGCAACCCACGCAATTGGGGATCGCGCAGTACGCGAAGTTCTTGATGTTTATGAAGGCTTACCTGGTGGTTCAAATGGCCGTCATCGCATTGAACACATTGAAACTTCACCAGATCACACGATTGCAAGGTTTAAGCCACTGAAAGTAACGGCTTCCATGCAGCCAGTTCACGTGCGTTGGCTTGAATACGATTTGAGCGATCCATGGTCACAGCGCCTTGATGCAACACAGTGCGGTCACGGCTGGCGATCTGGAGACATTATGAGCACGGGTGCCCTTGTTGTCCTTGGCTCAGATTGGCCAGTAGCGCCATTTGATCCGCGCATGGGTATGTTTGCCGCGCAAATGCGTAGGGCGCACGATGTTTCCTACGACGGTCCTGTTGGAAAAACTCGGGCACTCACTGGAGCCGAGACATTAACGGGCTATACCCGCAATGCAGCCATTGCAGTTGGTGCTGATTATGAGCGGGGGATGTTGGCTCCTGGAATGATGGCGGACTTAGTTATGTGGCAGGAAGATCCTTCGAAGGTGAATCCAAATGACGTGATTGATCTTCCAGTGCTACGCACTGTTGTTGGAGGAGAAACCGTTTACCAGGTTTGATCGAAATTCCGAGACTGCCATTTCAAAGATTTCTTCTGGGCCATCTACTTCATCGATTTGCTGACCAACGTGCGCAAAACCAAGGGAATTAATGATCGCCATAGATGGCGCATTGCTCGCACTTACCGTGTAACGAAGTGTTGATACCCCGGGTTGATCGATAACCCAAGTCCACATCCCAAGCAAAGCCTCTTTACCAAATCCTTGATTCCGGCTAGGTTCACAAATTCCAAATCCAATTTCGATCATGCCTACTTCATCAGGGGGCGCATGAAAACTAATTGATCCAACAACTTCTTTTGCTTCTCGGAGCACAATCCAGCGAATGAACCAAACGTTTGTGGCCGGATCTGCCTTTACTTGCGGCACTCGCCATCGCAACGGACCTGAGTGTTCATGCGTTAGTTCGTTGTGAGGATTAGTGAAGTCGCGATCGGAGAGAAGTTCGGCATTATCAGGATCTTCATGCAACATGAACAACTCAGGCGGCGGAATCAGATGCAGATCAAGGCGATTGGTTTGAATCAGTTCTGTTGACGAATACATGTTCAGTCGCCAAGTGTTTTTACAATGCGAATCCAGACCAGGTAAGCACCTGTTAATAGGCAAGCACCAGCAAGTTCAAGTTCAGGTCGAATCGGCACATATCCATCTGGGGGATTAAATGCCGAAACGATTCCAACATTGTTTACCAGGGCGAAGCCGATCCAAGTTAGCCACCAAGTCAAAGTGTCTTTTCCAACCATGGCTTTAGCCTCGGTGCTTCCATCGGCCTTTAATAGATCTTCGATTAAGTTCTTTGGAAACCAAAGCGAAACAACGGGCACAATCCAACTCCAAAACACCCACGGTCGCTTTAGACGCATTGCTGTTGGGTCAGTGTTAGTCGCTGCCAAGTGCAATCCATTTAACCAGCGACTTGTGATTACCCACGAACTAATCATGGTGATTGGAATTATCACAGTCATTGCGTCATACGCGGTAACAATCTGGTCAGCAGCTTTTCCGGCGGCGAGTTGATCCTGATAATTTTGGGCGCCCGGAATTGACGCCAAGGCCACAATCCAAACCGCAGCCAATAAGGACGAGCTGGAAGCAATTACTTGCCGTCCCGACATGGGCTTGGAAGTTTTTTCAGACATGGCTTTAATTCTGCACTAAGAATTGCGGAATTCTTTGGCGTACGCCCGTGAAATCTGGGATTGCTTCGCCTTACACTTGAGTTAATCCAACTTGAAAGGTCCCCTAATGTCAGATCGTATTGAGCCAACAATCACAGTCCTCAGTGGCAGCAAAATTGCAGTACCACCAGCAGCACTTAAGCCAAACAGCATTGATGGACAAATGGAATCAGTCCTGATGGCATGGATTTCGCCAGATGAAGCAATTGAAACTGGAATTTGGGAATGCTCACCTGGCACATTCATAGTGCACCGCGATGGTTATGACGAGATCGCACAGATTCTCTCGGGATCTGCAACAATCACTGGCGAAGATGGCACAGTCGTTGAATTGAAAGTTGATTCCACAATTGTCACTCCTGAAGGTTGGCGCGGAACTTGGGTTGTGCACGAGCCAATCCGCAAGATGTTTGTAATCCGCAGATTCAATAAGTAAGAGGTATCGGATATGAATCCGGAAGATATTGTCGGTCCAGTAGAAGGAACTAAAGTCCCTCGGTTTGCTGGCGAATCTACTTTTGCTCGCTTACCGCGCGTTGATCAAGTTTCGGATTACGACGTAGCGATTTTAGGTGCGCCATTTGATGGTGGCGTTTCATACCGCCCTGGTGCTCGCTTTGGTCCAATGGCCATTCGCCAGGCATCGCGGCATTTGCGCCCGGCTTATCATCCAGATTTACAGGTTGCTCCGTTTCGCACGATTCAGGCAGTTGATGCGGGAGACATTCCTTGCAACCCATTTGATATAGATAGTGCGCTGAAGCAAATTGATGATGGTGCCAGCGAATTAGTAAGTGATAGTCGCAAACTAGTCACTCTTGGCGGCGATCACACCGTAACTCTTGGATTACTTCGCGCCTTGGTTAAAGTCCACGGCCCAATTGCGATGATTCACTTCGATTCACACCTTGACACTTGGGATAGCTACTTCGGCGCCGATCGCACCCATGGAACTTTCATGCGCCGGGCATTCGAAGAAGGTTTGCTAATCGAAGACAAGTCACTTCACGTGGGTATTCGTGGACCGCTATACGATCAACAAGATTTAATCAACGACAAGAACTTTGGATTCTCTACAGTTCGCGCGGCTGATTTTGATCGCATGGGTGTGGAAGAAGTTATCGGACTTGCCCGTAAGCGTGTAGGGGATTGCCCGATGTACTTATCTATAGACATCGACGTGCTTGATCCAGCGTTCGCTCCAGGAACTGGAACCCCTGAAATGGGCGGGTTTACCTCACGTGAGTTGTTGAACCTGGTTCGCGGTATGCCAAGAGAGCAGATGATTGGCGCGGACATTGTTGAAGTGGCTCCGGCATATGACCATGCCGAAATCACATCCCTGGCGGCTGCAACTTTGGCTTACGAAATCATGTCGTTAATGGCACTAAACGTAATGGACAAGAAGGGCTAAACCATGTCGCTTACTTCACCAGATGAAATGTTGCGCGTTGATCCAGATCCGATTCGTCAGGCCCGCATTGATTTAGCGGCCGCTCATCGATTAGCCGTGTTTTATGGATTCCATGAAGGAATCGATAATCACTTCACGCTATTAGTTCCAGGATATGAAGATCGATTCTTCTTGGCGCCATTTGGATTGCATTGGTCAGAAATTCAAGCTAGCGACTTCATGATTGTTGACTTGGATGGCACAGTTTATGAAGGCAGCGGCCTAGTTGAAGAAACTGCATTCTTCATTCATGCGCCAATGCATGGCAATGCTCGCAAACTTCGCGCAGTTCTTCACACTCATATGCCGT
>Ga0315908_10003172_pt1 | contig 11901 bp, 5 predicted proteins | sample LakEriMetagenome_12_FD_203520 | JGI IMG/M metagenome (GOLD analysis project Ga0315908, IMG submission 203520) | Freshwater fungal communities from buoy surface, Lake Erie, Ohio, United States - Buoy 4 MA124 | ecosystem: Environmental > Aquatic > Freshwater > Lake > Lake biofilm | place: USA...
TTTCTAAAATGTTAATTCTTGGAGAAAAAGACGGAGTTTTATTATATAAAGACAATTTGGCCCAAATTAAAAATACCAATACCGAATTAATTACTTTCGCTGATGGTCATATGAGTCATATAGAAAATAAAGAGGAATTGGAAAAAGTTATAGTTGGTTTTTTAAAAAAAATTAAATAATCTTTTGATTCTTTTGTGGTGAAAAAAACCTAAACTTTCTCCTCAAAAGGAATATTTTCATCTAAAATTTCAACCAATAAAATAGTAATTTGTTCTAAATACTGATCGATAGTTTCCTTACTTATTATTGTGTTCAGCTCTTTACCTTCTTTAAAAGTGAATGGTAAAAATCCAGATTTTAAATTCTTGAAAGAAATAATTCCAGCTTCCATCGGTTGATCAATCGCCAACTCTTCACAAGCAAAGGCATAAGCTAATATTTGTATAATTTTCTCGTTGACAATATCCTTTGTTAAATCTGTCCAAGTGGATAAGGTCACTGTTCCTTTGTCAACTTTTCCAGTTTTATAATCAATAATTCTTAGAACCCCATTTCGCAATTCAATTCTATCTACAGAACCACCAATTTTAACAGGATATGGCAAGCTTGGATGCTCAAAAGTTCGCTCAAATCGCTGTTCAAGAGTAATTATTTTAACCGAATCACCTGAAACGATTGAATCTAATTCCACTTTTAAGAAATTATATACATTGCGTTTTACGACTTCAAAAGTCAGTAAATTTTTACCTTTCTTGATTTCTCCCTCTTTATAAACATTTTTAAATTGGTTCAACACTTCAGAATCTATTTGCTTAATACAATTTAGAATGTCGCTTTCGGAAATAAATTTTCCTATAAAAGGTAAATAAAGAGCTTCCAAAGTTTCATGAATTATTATCCCTAATGTCTTTACGGCAATATTCTCTTCTACTTCATCTACTCCGCCTATTGATAAAATTTTGTCATAGTAAAATTGAATTGGGTTTCGGATGTAACTTGTTATAGCGGTTGGGGAAAAGCCAGATTCGGCAATTTCTTTTAAACGTACCATCACTGATTCCGATTTTGGGATAACCATTGGTTGGTTCGCTTTTTCTGGAACTACTGCGTTATAAATTGAAGGATTTATATTATGGACATCTTTATCTTTATATTCGACTTGTAACTGTGTAATAAATCGGCTTTTTTCACCAGCATCCATTCCATCACTTTCAGTATTATAAAGAAGGTAAACGTTTTTTGCACGTTGTAACAAATGATAAAAGTGATACGTATAAATTGCATCTTTCTCTTTGAAAGTAGGTAGTTCTAATTCTCTTTTCACATCATAAGGAATGAAAGAATTTTGCGACTTTCCTGCTGGCAATTTGCCTTCGTTCAAAGAAGTAATAATAACAGTTTCAAAGTCTAAAACACGACTTTCTAATACGCCCATAATTTGCAATCCTTTCAATGGTTCTCCTTCAAATGAAACCTCAGCAAGATCAATTACTTGTTTGTAAATCGCGTAAAGCGTTTCAATAGTATTGATGTGATCGTATTTTGTATAATAACTAATCAGTTTATTGATTACTTTAAAAATCGAAAAAACAAAAGCTTTTGTAATTTTTTCTTCTTCATTGTCATTACTTAAATTTCCTTTTATGATTTGCAATAATTGAGAAATCCCTTCGAGTGCATATAAACTACCATTCTCCCATTTACCAAACAACAAAAGGAATAAATCACTAGGGTTAGGATTTAATTCCATTATTTTTTGGTGAGTAATGAAGGTATAATTGAATTCAATTATAGTTTTCACTAATGCATTTGTGTTTGAGTAGGGTTCAATTAATGGGTGGGTTAATATTCCAAGGACGTCTTTATAGTAAAACACATAGTTTTTGCCATTTCTTGACATGGCTGCGGTATGCATTTTAAATAACTTAGAAATTAATATTTGTGCAGGGTTATTCTTGCTTGAAAAACCCATAGTGATATTTAATGATTTTACACTTGATGGAAGAGAATAAAGCAATGGAATCAGCATATTTTCATCACCTAAAACTATTGCTACTTTTTCTAAAGAAATGGTTGGATCATTAGCAATCAAATCATCAATTATACCTCCAGCAATTTTTGCTTGGCCAATTGATTTTGGAGTTCCAATAATATTGATGTTTTTTTTATCTTTAAGAAAATCATCGGCGATCCATTCAAAAGGATTGGACTTGTAGTGGGACCATTTTTCTTTGAATCTTCGAATAAATAATCCAGCATCATGATAAGGATCATTTAAAAATGCTTGGTCTATATCCCAATAAATTTTTGCTTGATTGGACGCTAACAAACTTTGCACGATTTTTTCTTCAGCAGCATTTAGGGCATTAAAGCCGGCAATTATATATTTTGTGTCTGGGACAGATTTAGAAAATGCACTTATTTTATGAACAGCTTCTCTGTAAATTAATCCTTGATATCCAATTCCTTTTTTTAATAAATGACTGTAAAGCGTTTGGTAATAATTTGGCAGTAGCTTCCAAAAGTCGATATAATTTTCTAATAATTTTGTTTTATTTTCAACTTCAATTCCCCATTTTTTTATGTCTTCAATATCTTTTAAATACGAAAGAACATGATTTGAATCTAGTAAATAGCGGTCTATTTCATTAAAATCTTGTAAAAGCATTTTTGCCCAATTGGCAAATAAATCAAATGATTGTTGGCTTTTTACATCGGTTAATTTTAAATATACTTCATAGAATTCGAATACCAATTCTATTGAATCGATTGATCTAATTGCTGAAATCTCTTGAATAAAGTCCTCTATACTAATAATTTTAGGGCAAATAATATTATTCTGAATTTGATTCTTTAAAGCTTCAATTAAAAATATTTTTGCTCTTTTATTTGGCAAGATCACAACAGTATTTGAAAGATTATCGGAATAATCTCTAATTATTACTTGTGCTATTTTATCTAAAAAAGTTTCTTCTATCATTTTATAAATATAAAAAAAACGCCCCGATAAATCGAGGCGTTTTTAAAAATATTTTAAGTGAATTATTTAACGTATTTCACTTCTACTCTTCTGTTACTAGCTCTACCTTCTTCAGTGTTATTATCACCAATTGGTTGAGTATCACCATAACCGTTAGAAGTTAATCTGTCTGCAGCAACGCCATTAGAAACTAAGTAGTTTTTAACAGCTGCGGCTCTTTCGTTAGAAAGCGTCATGTTTGATGCAACATTACCTGTAGAATCTGTATGCCCTGCAATATTGAATTTTGCAGTTGGGTTTTCTTTCAAGATTGCAATAATAGATTTCAATACTGGTAAAGTTTGTTTTTGGAATGAAGATTTTCCAGTATTAAACAAGATTGTTTTAGCATATCCTTCTAAAGTATTCATAGCTGCTTGAGAAATTTCTGGGCAACCATTATTAGCAACAGTTCCTTTTTCAGTAGGACATTTGTCATCTTTATCTAAAACTGAATCACCATCAGTATCTGGCCAAGGACAACCTGCATTTTCTTTAGGTCCTTTAATGTTTGGACATTTGTCATCTTTATCAGTAGTTCCGTCACCGTCAGTATCAGGACAACCTTTTAATGCTTTTAAACCAGCAACTTCTGGACAAGAATCTTCTTTGTCAGCAACTCCGTCACCGTCAGTATCAGGACAACCATTCATAGCTACAGTTCCTGCCGCATCTGGACAAGCATCACTTGCATCAACAATTCCGTCGCCGTCAGTATCAGGACATCCTTTGAATTCTTTTAAACCAGCAACTTCTGGACAAGCATCGTCTCTATCGTAGATTCCGTCACCGTCTGTATCTTTACCTCCAAATTTGAAGATTAGACCAGCAAAATGTTGCATGTGAGATGGTACATCTACACCTGGCATTCTAGCATCATCAAATGAATGTTTGTAAGTAGATTGAACAGAAAGTCCAACTAACTCAGTCATCCAATATGTTAATCCTAAACCTGTATTCATTGTTCCTGTACTTACTTTGTCTAAGAAAGTATAACCACCACCAATGTGTGCAGTTGGCTCGAATGATTTAGAACCAATCATTTTCATGAAGCTATATTTAATGTCTAAATCAAATGCATAATAGTTTAAATCTCCAGGATTTGTAACAAAATAATCTCCAGTTGGAGTTTGAGTGTTTACAAATTTTGACATTTTGTTGATAGATCCAGTAAGACCAAATGAGAAATTATCTCCAGCATATTTTGTTACATTTAAATAAGATAAAGAAGGTAAAACATTCCAGTTATCTGATTTATTAAAATAATTTGAAAATTGATCTTTGATACTAGAAGCTGCGCTAACTCTTGTATCAACAGCATTTGCTCCAAAAGATATAGCCCATGTGTTGTTTACGTCTTGAGCTTGAGATAATAATCCCACTAATAGAACAACAGCCGTAATTAATTTGTTTAGATGTTTCATATTTGTTTGTTTTAATTTTGAATTAATCTTTCACAAAAGTAATATCTTATTATTAAACTACAAAGGGATTTGTTAAAAATCTGATTAAAAGGGCATTATTTGCACATTTAAATTACATTTAATTGTTTTCCAACCTCAATAAAAGCTCCTATAGCCTTGTCTAAATGTGCTTTAGTATGTGCGGCCGATAATTGCACTCTGATTCTTGCCTTTTCCTTTGGTACCACTGGAAAAAAGAAACCTATAACGTAAATACCTTTTTTCAATAATTCATCAGCCATCACTTGGGCTAACTTTGCGTCATATAACATTACTGGTACAATTGCAGAATCGCCTTCAACAATATCAAAACCAGCATTTTTCATTCCGGATTTGAAATAATTAGTATTTTCTTCTAATTGATCTCTTAAAGTAGTGTCTTTCTCTAATAATTCAAATACCTTTATTGAGGCTCCAACTATTGCAGGGGCTAAAGAATTTGAAAATAAATAAGGGCGTGAACGCTGTCTTAATATTTCGATAATTTCTTTTTTTGCAGTTGTATAACCTCCCATTGCTCCTCCAAGTGCTTTCCCTAAAGTTCCGGTGATGATGTCCACACGACCCATAACGCCTTTTGCTTCTGGTGTTCCCTTTCCTGTTGCACCAATAAATCCAGCAGCATGGCACTCGTCTACCATCACCATTGCGTCATATTTATCTGCTAAATCACAAATTTTATCTAACGGAGCTACAACACCATCCATAGAGAAAACGCCATCGGTAACAATTAATTTAAAACGCGTTCCAGCTTCTGTAGCTTTAATTAATTGCGCTTCCAAATCTTCCATATTGCTATTTTCATAACGATAACGAGCGGCTTTACACAATCGAACACCATCAATAATTGAAGCGTGATTCAAACTATCTGAAATTATACAATCATTTTCTCCTAGTAAAGGTTCAAAAACTCCACCATTGGCATCAAATGCCGCTGCATATAAAATCGTGTCTTCTGTTCCATAAAATTCAGCGATTTTTCTTTCTAATGTTTTATGAATATCTTGAGTCCCGCAGATAAATCTAACCGATGACATTCCAAATCCGTGAGAATCCAAAGTTTCTTTTGCGGCTTGAATAACCTCTGGATGTGAAGAAAGTCCCAAATAGTTGTTGGCACAAAAATTCAATACCGTTTCACCATTAACTGTTATTTCCGCTCCTTGAGTAGAAGTTATTATTCTTTCTTTTTTAAATATCCCGTTTTCTTCAATGGTAGCTAATTCGGATTGAAGAAATTGTTGAATTTTACCGTACATTTTCTTTTATTTTAGTTTTAGTTTTTTACAAATTTACAACGTTAATTTCTTCTCCAATATAAACTAACGCTTTTTTCGTGACTTTTAATCCCATTTTTTCAATTGCATTTTGATAATTTTCCAATTGGAGTTGGTACTTTTGATTGTGAGTTCCTGTTTTATAATCTAATAAATATACTTCCTTATTTTTAGTCAAAACCATTCGGTCTGGCTTTATCGTTTTCCCTTCTTTTTGGATTATTGCTTGCTCATTTAGGATTTCATTTGCACTCGAAAAATAACTTTCAAGTTCTTTATTATTTACAATCTCTTGAATACTTTTCAAAACAACTTCCTTTTGATTTAGGGTAATTAATCCATTTTCAATTGCATTTTGTATTGCTAAATCAATATCAGATGCCGTTTTTACAAATGATAAAATTTCATGAATTATGTTTCCGTACTCAATTGCTTTTTGCTGTTTTGTTCCCCACATTAAAGCTTCGCGTCGAGCAATTTTAATATCTTTAGGGTCCAATACATTGCTAATTGTTGGGATAGTATTGGTTTCATCATTGAATGAAATTAATTTCGATAACTTCGATTTGTTTCCAAATTCGTATTCTAAAATACTAGGATTATAAACTTCAATCGCAATTAAATATTCAATAAAAAACGACGCCGTATTATAAGGATATTGTCCCTCTTTATTAGGTTCTAAATATTGCGAAATTACATACAATTGTTCCTCGGCGCGAGTTAATGCAACATACAAAACATTGATGTTATCAAGTAATTCTTCTTGTTTTTTTTCTTGAAAAACCGCTGCGGCTTCTTCTCCAAAATTTTCTACTGAACTACTATTGTCTATTAACACTTTTGGCAAGCCAAAAGTTTCTTCTTCGGCATCAAGCCACAATTTATCTTTTGGTTTTCGAACATAATCTTCATCTGCGAAAGGCATAATTACAACCGGAAATTCTAATCCTTTTGATTTGTGGATGGTCATGATTCGAATTGCGTTTTTCCCTTCGGGCGATGGTATGCTAAATTTATCATTATTTTTATCCCAATAACTTAAAAAATCTGCAATTCCAGCTTGATTTCTTATATCTCGTTCTAAAACTATATCGATGAAATACTGAACGTAGGCGTGACTTTTTAATTGGAATTTACTCACAATAATTTCTACCACTTCATACAATGATTTTTTTCTAATGTCCTGGAATGAAAGTGAAATATCAAATTCCGACAACCACAATTCAAACTCATTTTCCTTCACTTTTTCTTTCCCATTAGCAATAAAATCATGAACGGCCATGTTGGTTTGAAACTGATTTGCGATATAGAGTAAGAACCCTGCTTTGGCTTTTATATCAGAGTTATTATGTAAATATCTCAATACATTGATAATCATTTGAACGTCGGTTGAATTCTTGATCATCAACGTTTCAGATGAAATAATTGGAATGTTATTTTCAATTAGATAATTGGCTAAAGCAATTCCCTGTGCTCTTTTTCGGGTTAGAATTACAATTTCTTGGTATTCAAATCTTTCGTTTTTTACTTTTTCAATTGTCTTTAATGTAGCCTTTAAGTACATTTCAATTTTATCCAATGACTCTTCATCCTCTGAAGTAGTTTCCATTTTTGGAATAAACGAAATATTTACATAGCCTCCTTTTTTATTATTTTCTTCTTGACGACTGTGATTTTCGTATAAATCTTTGTAATCTGCATTGTTAAATTCAGATGACAAATAGTAAAATAACTTATTGTTAAAATCGATTATTTGAGAATAACTTCTGTAATTGGTATCTAATGTAAATAATTCTAACTGAGGATTATTGAACGGATTTTTAGCTTTACTCAATTCGATAAATTGCTCCGCTTTTCCACCTCGCCATCTGTAAATTGATTGTTTTGGATCGCCTACAATCATCAAAGTTCCTTTTTCACCTTCAATTTCACTTGAAGTGGCATTATCAATTAGCGGTATTAAATTCTGCCATTGCATTTCGGAAGTATCTTGAAATTCATCTATAAAAAAATGTCGGTAACGTTCCCCTAATCTTTCATAAATAAATGGCGCCGGTTGGTTTTGGATTTCATTATAAATAATTGCATTGAACTCGGCAATAGAAAGTACATTTTGCTCTTTCTGAATTTTTGCCAATTCATTACTAACGGTATTTAACAATGAAAGTGGCGTAATGTTTTTAAGGAAGGCGTTATAAAATTCTCTTTTCTCAAATTTTGCATAAATCGTTTCCAAAACACTCAAAAGTTCCGGAATAATAGCCTCTATTTCTAATTTGTCTTTCGCAGTTTTATTGATTTTGATATCCTCAAATTCATGGTACGTTTTATTGTTTGGATTGAATTTTTCGACAGCTATATTATTCAAATGATTGGGAAAATGTCCTGCAGAAAATGATTTAGTATCGATTCCGTTTTTTTCAATTAGTGCCAACAAGCTTTTAGCTAATTCTGAATTTTCTTTATTGATAACCTGACAAGCTTCGGCAACTTTATTTTTTATTTCGATGAATTCTGAGATGGATTTATCTTGAAAATGAGTTATTTCTTCCCGATTATTCTCATTTAAAAGTAAGCGCCCGGTATCTAAAATTTCACGAGAAATATCCCAACTTTTATCTTCGTCGGTTTTTTGCATGGTGAAATCGATGAGTAATTTGGTCAACACATCGTCTTCGCCGGCTTGAGCTATTATGGCATCTACGGCTTCTGTTAATAGGTTTTCGGTGTCCAAAGTCACTTCAAAAGTCATTGGTAAATTTAAATCGTGGGCAAAAGCACGAATTACTTTGTGAGTGAATTTATCGATAGTTGAAATATCAAAAGCGGCATAATTATGAATAATATGCTTTATGATTTGTTGAGCTTTGGTTTGTATTTGAATTATTGAAAGCCCAATTGGTTCGTCTAACCATTCTTGAGGATTGTCTTTTTTTCTTCTACCATTTGACAGAATATCCATTAATTCTGCCGCTTTTGGATCGGGAATTTTTTCTGCAAATTGTGATAAATTCCAAACAATTCGGCTTTTCATTTCATGAACCGCTTTATTGGTAAACGTTATGGCGAGGATGTTTCTATAGGCATCGTTTTTCTTGGAGACCAAAATAATTTTGAGGTACTCTTTAACTAGTGCATAGGTTTTTCCTGAACCTGCCGATGCGTCATATATGGAGAATGATGGTCTTTGCATTTAAATTCTGATTTTAGATTTAAGAAATCTGATTTTTAATAAAATTTAATTATTCCCGAAAAAAACCTAGCCCTGATAGAAGGGAAAATCCTCGCCTTTTTTTGGCGAGATTTGGAATGAAAGCAGGAAAAAGCTCCTAAAAATTCCGATCCTGTAATGTCAATTGAACTATAGATTTATTTGATAGGAAAATAACAAAATAGAATTTTCATTTCCAAAGTTAATTGTTTATTTTTGAAATAAATATAATTAACAAATAAACTATACTATTATGGCATTTGAATTACCAAAATTACCTTACGCGTATGACGCTTTGGAACCACATATTGATGCTCGCACGATGGAAATTCACCATTCAAAACATCATAATGCTTACACAACAAATTTGAACGCGGCAATTGCTGGAACAGATTTAGAAGGTAAAACGATTGAAAATATTTTAATAAATCTTGATATGAAAAACGCGGCTGTTCGCAATAATGGCGGTGGATTTTACAATCATAATTTGTTTTGGACAGTGTTGTCTCCAAATGGTGGCGGACTTCCAACTGGAGATTTATTAGCTGCTATTGAAAGTGCATTCGGAACATTTGAAGAATTTAAAGCGAAGTTTGCAAAAGCGGGAGCGACTCAATTTGGTTCAGGATGGGCTTGGCTTTGCGTTCACAAAGGAGGAAAGTTAGACGTTTGCGGAACTCCAAATCAGGACAATACTTTAATGCCTGGCGTGGGTTGCGGTGGAACTCCAATTTTAGGAATGGACGTTTGGGAACATGCTTATTATTTAAACTATCAAAACAGAAGACCAGATTATATTGAAGCTTTCTTTAATGTGATTAACTGGGTAGAAGTTTCAAGAAGATACGCTTTAGAGAAATAGTCATTTAATCTCAAAAGGTAATTAGCTTATAAAACAAAAAAAATACAATTTTGATTTAATTATCAGAATTGCATTTTTTATTATAAATCTTTAGGTTTTTTGCCACAGATTATCACAGATTTAACGGATTATGAGGATGTAATCTGTCATAATCAGCTAGATCCGTTAAATCTGTGGCAAATTTTTTATTTCATAGATACATCCTAAAAATAAAGTCTAAATACAATTTAAAGAGTTTAAAATCAAAGCGTTAAAATTATTATTCAGAATACAATGTTACTAAATATTAAATTGAATAATTTACTTTCAGCTATCAATAAAAATCATTAATAAGCTCTTGCGTCTTTGCCTTCGTAGAAATTCATAAAGGCACGATTTACTACTCGGTTTCCTCCTGGCGTTGGATAATCTCCGGTGAAATACCAATCACCTAGGTTTTTAGGACACGCAATATGTAAGTTCTCAACGGTTTGGAAAATAATTTTAACATCGGCTTTTACCGAAGAATCTTTTAGCATTTGTGCAATTTTATCTGATATTTCTTGTGGCTTAAATGGCGCATAAATTTCGGTAACAAAGTTTACGACTTCGCTGTCTTTCAAGTTTTCTTGCGCCTTACATTTTTCATAAACAGAATCTACAATTCCATATAAATTTCTTTCTTTTAATAATTCTAATGCCGCTTGGAAAGCAATAAGTCCTTCTAGTTTTGCCATGTCGATTCCATAGCAATCAGGATATCTAATTTGCGGCGCTGCTGAAACTATCACAATACTTTTTGGATTTAAACGATCCATCATTTTGATAATACTCAACTTTAAGGTAGTTCCTCGAACGATACTGTCATCAATGATTACCAAATTGTCAGTTGGTTTTATTACTCCGTAGGTAACGTCATAAATGTGAGCTACTAAGTCGTTTCGGCTGCTGTCTTCAGTAATAAACGTTCTAAGTTTTGCATCTTTAATAGCTACTTTTTCGGTTCTAATTTTTACTGAAAGTAATTCTTGCAGGGATTCTTTTGTTAGTGTATTTCTATTTTCAAGAATGAAATTATTTTTTCTTTGATTTAAAAAATCTTGAGCCGCTTCTACTATTCCGTAAAACGAAGTTTCGGCAGTATTTGGTATGTAAGAAAAAACGGTATTATCGGTATCGTTATCGATGGCTTCTAAAACAGCTGGTAAAATTAATTTTCCAAGGTTTTTACGTTCTTGATATATTTCTGCATCGCTCCCTCTTGAGAAATAAATTCTCTCGAATGAACATGCTTTTTTTACAGTTGGAACTATAATTTCTTCTTCTGTAACCTTTCCGTTTTTCTTAATAATCAGAGCGTTTCCAGGCGTTAATTCTTGAACTTTATCAAAGTCAACATTAAAAACGGTTTGAATCACAGGACGTTCAGAGGCAACCACTACTATTTCATCGTCTTGATAAAAATAGGCAGGTCGGATTCCAGCTGGATCTCTAAATACAAATGCGTCACCATGTCCTAATAAACCGGCCATTGCATAGCCACCATCCCAACCTTTTGAGGCGCGACGAAGGATTTTTGAAATTTCTAATTTTTCAGCAATTACAGGTGAAGCCTCTCTTTTTGTTAAACCATTATTTTTACATTCTAAGTACAAATCGGTTACTTCATCGTCCAGAAAATGTCCGATTTTTTCCATAATTGTTACGGTATCGGCCATTTCTTTTGGGTGTTGCCCCAATTCAATTAAGCTAGAGAAAAGTTCTTTTACATTGGTCATATTGAAATTTCCTGCAACAATTAAGTTACGGTGCATCCAATTATTTTGACGAAGAAATGGGTGAACGCTTTCAATACTATTTTTTCCAAAAGTTCCGTAGCGTACGTGACCTAAAAATACTTCTCCTATATAAGGAATGTTCTTTTTTTGAAGCGCTACATTATTGGTAAATTCTGGATGGGACGTCATTTCATCATTGATGCGATCGTTTATTTGTGAAAACACATCTTGAATGGCTTGTGGGTCATTTGATCGAACTCTGCTGATGTATCTTTCGCCAGGTTCCATGTCTAATTTTATACTTGCAAAACC
>Ga0315908_10003173_pt1 | contig 11900 bp, 11 predicted proteins | sample LakEriMetagenome_12_FD_203520 | JGI IMG/M metagenome (GOLD analysis project Ga0315908, IMG submission 203520) | Freshwater fungal communities from buoy surface, Lake Erie, Ohio, United States - Buoy 4 MA124 | ecosystem: Environmental > Aquatic > Freshwater > Lake > Lake biofilm | place: USA...
GCCTGCCGTTGGAGACGGCGAGGTGGTGGCGCTAATTAAATGCCTAAAAGCGACCCTAGTCGCTTAGGTTGGTATGCGCCATAGCGCAATAATACCAACCGCTTAGGCAAAAGTATATCACGGCGCGGACGGTTAAACTTATGCAAAAAATAACTTCAATAACCCATAAATTATAGCATAAATTTACTCTATGGATTATTTACGTTATTTATATGATATATTTATGCTTTATTTATGGCTTTTAGTAAAGCACATCTTTAAAAATCAGCATATTTTAAATAAGAACGCCACAAAAAGCATTGGTTATTTCTGCGGTAAAGTCTTAGAAAAGCCGACTATCTACCGCGCTTAATTACCTGCCCTAGTTGCTTTAATTAAAGCTGTCCACAGATTTAAAGAATTGTTTGTGGTAAACTTCCTTTCAAGTTGAACATTTATTATTAAGCGGTTAATCAACATTCGTTCCTAAAGTTCCGTGAGGTTCAATCATATAGACAGTTTAAATATTTGGAGAGTTTGAGAGGTAGCTCGCTACCTTTCAATATGTAATTAATTATGAGCGTAGCGAATTATTGTTTATTGGGCGGTAGCCCAACTTAATTACATGATGACCGTAGGGAATTATTTTTATACTGAGGGAGGCTCACGAAGTGAGGGGGCAAAGCCCCATGCCTTAATCCATTTTTTTTATTTTTGTGGATAACCTGAACCCCTATTTTAATTATTTTAATTATTTTAATTATTTTAATTATTTTCGGTCAATTAAGCACAAATTACTACAGTATGTTACGGCGCGAAATATGCGGTTTAGTTGGTTAAATATGCGGTTTAGTTGGTTAAATATGCGGTTTAGTTGGTTAAATATGCGGTTTAGTTGGTTAAATATGCGGTTTAGTTGGTTAAATATGCGGTTTGCATACTGGGGGCATATTTTGGTATAATCATGATAGCTAATTTAGATAGGGGCATGGTATGCCAAAATTTGATATTGTGATGCGGCAAGCAAATGATTTTATTGAAAGCGCTTTTGCGCAAGAATACTCAGAGCAAGAACTAAAAACAATGGAGTTTATTATCAGCCAAACGACAAAAGCAGATATAGAACTAGCAAATAAAGATCAAATAAAACGGATAGAGCTTTCAGCACAAGATTTTGCAAAAATGATTAACGCTAATATTGAACAAATTTATCGGGATGCTAACGATTTATCTGATGCGTTAATGAATAAGAAAATTAACTTTAAATACCTAGATGAAAAGGGTCGTCCTGCTTTTGAAAAACAAACATTCCTTACCTCAATGAGTTACAAAGCAGGAATTATTAAAATTGGTATTAATCCATTTGTATTACCTTATTTTTTGGAAATAAAGGAACGGTTTACCGAATTTAATTTACGTTATTTAATCGCAATGGGTAGTAGTTATGGAATTAAGCTATATAAACTCTTAAAACAATATCAGACAATCGGTGGACGAGAAGTTTTATTAGCAGAATTACGCACCCAGTTTGGAATTAGTGATGATAAATATAAACTTTACTCAGGTTTTAAGCGAGACGTTATTGAAACAGCGAAACGCCACATTAATGATCACACAGATATACAAATAGAATATAGCGAGATTAAGTTAGGGCGCAAGGTTCATAAGTTAAAATTTTATATTCATGGCAAGCTAACGCAACTCAAACAAGCTAAATTAGCCTACCTCAGCTACGTTAAAGACCAGCCAGCCGATACTAAATCAAAATTTGCACAAGTGAAATTACTTGTTACCGAATATGAGACCAAGAAAAAAGACCCATTCACCTTAACACTGGTTAAGGAGGGTTTTGAGTGGTTTTTAACTAATAAGGTTAGTCAGTACGACCCCAATAGTTGCACCCCACTACAGTACTTTGGGCGTGATACACTCTTTGGGAATTAAGCCACTTTAACCCAGAAAATCAGGTGAAATTCACCTGATTTCAATATCACTATTACACGGCTAATAGCGAATTATTACAACCCTGAGAGCTATACTTTGGATATAGCAAAATTTCATATAATGCTCAAAATAATTATTTATCCGGTTTTTTAAGCGCATATAGATTATTACTGTAATCAATATATTTATCTAGCATAATGTATTCTAAATTATTATCTTTTTTGCAATATTCCATTAATAGCTTATAGTTGTTATTCTTTTCAAAATCACAATTCCAGCCAAAAATAATTCTGGCTGGTTTAACAAAATTAAATTTGTTAAACCAAACTTGCGGATAAAAACCATCTCGTATTGCTTCATATGGTGGATATACTGAACATTTTGATAAATCCTTATTAAAATAATTCTGTATATTTATTGGGGAGATAAATCGCCACTCTTTTTCAGCACACCAAGTCATTAATTTAGAAAGATTGAAAAGCTGTAAATATTTATTTACTTCCTTGTGGTTATTTACTTTAGAACTTTTTGCTACGGTAATTAAGTCTTCAAAAATTTTGGGCTTATCAATAAAATCATTATACTGCACCTTTTTAATTGTCCAAGGTTCACGTGTACCTGAAATTACAAAATTCTTTATGTCTTCGATTTTATACTGTATACATATGCCCGTACCAGACTTAGCATATAAGCCCCACATATGATCTGATTTTAAATTTAAAGGGTCTAATTCTGTAAAACAAGATATACTCATCAGATGTAACATCGTACGAATATTATCTAAATATGTAATATTAATATCTTCTAATGAAAGGTGATTAATTATTTTTTGAAAAAGCTCAATTCTATCTAAAAAAGATAACCTTAATTGCGAATCAAAAATATCATTAAATCCCCAGCTAAATCCAGCGTACAACTTGTTATCTTTTATAGTTTCTAATTTACTATTTCCGCTGTCAAAGTCTTCAAAAGTCATAAATTGATTTATATAATTTATTCCTTCATCTAACAAAATTTGCAATTCAAAATCAATGCTGCTTTTATTCATTATTTTGCTTTTTTAACTGTATCTTTAGTATTATTACCCAATAAACTAAAAATATAAAACCAAAGCCCCTTCTCATTCAATCACTCCCTTGCCTTTTAAGCAGATGCAGCAAAACCATTTAATAAACCTTGCCCTAACTTATTGCGTATAGATTTTTTGGGAGTTTCTCGTAATTTCTGACAATAAAGCACCTCACTCTCACTATAAGCTGCATTCACATTTTGAAGTTTTGTTTTTGTTACTTTAATGGCTTCTAATGACTGGTCTATGCCTATCCATTTCCTACCATGCAATTCGGCAGCAACAAGCGTTGTTCCTGAACCACAAAAGCAATCTAAAACAATACTGTTAAAGTTAGAAGAGTTTAGAATGATCTGCTCCAACATTGATAGATTTTTTTCTGTTGGGTAACATGGTCTCTGGGTATCTTTAAACTCCCATATATCTTGAATTTTTTTACCTTTTTCTGGATTTAAATAAACAATTTTTCTAGGGTTTCCAGTTTTTGACCACTCAATTAACCCATCTTTATCCCATTGCTCTAACGTAGTTGGACTAGTTCGCCAATGTCTTCCGATTGGCGGTTGCATTCCGCGCCAAACTTGCCCTGTATCTCCATTACTTTCACCAGGCGCATGTAATGGAATGGTTGTATAGTAGTTACCATTTTTATCTACTTTTTTATATAGCTTTTTGAGATCGTCTTGTGATATTTGTTCTTCAACTTTATTCCATATGTGGTTTTCGGTTTTTGAATAAAATAAAATCATGTCTTTTATATTGCCATATGCTTTTCTATGAAAATTTTTGGGATTACATTTTATTCTAGTTATATCATTCTTAAAGTTATTTATTCCAAATATTTCATCCATTATAACTTTGACATAATGCCCTATTTTATAATCTATGTGTAAGTAAATAGAGCCATTTTCAGAAAGCAAATCCCTTAATAATAAAAGCCTCTCGCGCAAAAATTCTAAATATTTTTCCTCAGTTAATACATCTGAATAAGCAACTTTATCCTGTTTAGATGAACTTATTGTGCTAACTCTCGTTTCACCAATTGTAAAATTATTGTTTGTAGCAAACGGAGGATCAATATATACTAAGTCTATTTTCCCTCTATGCGTATTACTCAAGGCTTTTAATGCGTGATAGTTATCACCAAAAACAAGCATATTATTGGCTTCATTATCATCAGGACTACTAGCTACTAAAGAAAATTTATCTATATCGCTGGTAATTTCAGCATAACTTTTTTTATCAGGATAATTTATAATCATATTACACCTGATACAAAAAATCTGGCAACACTAATGCACTCATTATGTTGTAATCGTTATACCGCTGTGTTATATCTTTATACATTTTGTTATTGCCAGGAATGTATAACACACCATCTAATATAGCTACTTTAATAACATCTGTGTTTACAGGAGATTCTATTGTTGAAATCGCATCAGCAAATTGAGCATTCTGATGACCACCAAAGTCAGTTAAAAATTTCGCTTCACCAATAACATATTTTCCGTTAAATCTAGCAACTAAATCTAAACCTTTCGAATGCGTATACCCAAGGAACTCTGACGCAAAGCGCTTCATTTCTTCATCCGAAGCATCAAGAATGGCATTATTTGTTGACGCTATAAATTCATCTAATCCAATCGGCTGAATACCCAGCGAACCTCTCCCTAACCACCTTTTAAATAATGGTCCCATTTGTCTATTGGTTTCTTTTGGCTCTGAGCATTTTTCCCAAATTTTTGATAATCCCATTTCATACAATCTACCACCAAGCCGGTTAATTGTTTCAGGATTAAGATTTATCGACTTTTTGTCTCTTTTAAGATATGCAACGTAAGAGTCTTTAATTGGAAATAAGTTTAATTTTAACAATGATTCAATCAATGCTTGATTATCTTGCTGATGAAATGAATTTTCTACTTTTTCCCATTTTCTGCTATCTAATTCCCTAATTCCCTCTGGAATAGTTGGATATACCCTAAATAAACTATCAAGATAATTCCGTTGATTTGCGTAGTCAACGCTTAATTGTAAAAAATGATTCATTTACGTAAAATCCTTGCATCAAACTAAACAAAGTTTATTTTATATTTTTAACAAACACTATTTTACCACGATAAGTAATTAGCTCCAACTTTACTACCGCCATTTGAACCTTAATAAAACAGCAATTCAATGGCGGTAGCGGTTTGAGTGGCTCGATGCCACGATTAACCGCATATAGCGACATTGCGGGATTACTCCCGCTTTAACTAGCTAATTGCGCGCTGTTGCTCAGTTTTAATTATCTGGCTACCGTAATCCTTGCGGATTTGCTTCATTGACTTACTACCACGCCGATATTTTACCTCGTCAATAGTAGGCGACCAGTACCACATCTTTTTAGCTCCTGAAAATTTGAACCCAAAATCCTTGATTTGTTCATGGTACGTATAGGTGTTACCACTTAGCCAGACCCAATAACCACAAATTTCAATAACCACACCCACCATTGTCTTAAGCTCGTTTATAAACCCAAAATCCACCCGTGGCGCGCTTTCCTGCTCTTGATTAATGTCAAGAGTTGCGTTACCCTCAAAATACCGCTCAAATTCAGCCAAGGCGGTATTAATTAGCTGCATAGTCTCAGTGCTTCCGCCTTTATCGGGGTGGTTTGTGCTGGCTAACTTCCGATAGATTTTTTTAATATCGTTAAGTGTATATTGTCCATTCTCAAGGCTAAAAATTACAATTGCGTTACTTAGTTTATTGTGTTCCATGATGATTTGCTCCCAGCCTTGCAGCATGGTATAATCCACACTGCAAGACCTTAAAAGTTTAATTAGTTGTTAGATTTTTTCAAGTTAAGCCAAATAGCTGGCAGTGTTAGAAGCGCTGCCACTATCCAATCGTGATCAGTTGTTTTTATCTCGATTGCATCGCTAAACCCAGCCAAGATTAAAAACACCAATAAGCCACCAATTAAGACGGCTAAAATTATTGATAATTTCATATCAAAAAACCCTATTAAGATTATAAAAAGTTTACCGCGTCGGTATGCCCCCGTTTAATCTCGCATCATTTACGCCATTATCCTAATTGTTAAAGAACTAAAAGCCTCAATCAAACCAAATTTAGTTAAGCGCCAACGAGCGCTACCGCTATTTAAAAAAACCTCCTCATCTATTTTTTCCGCCAAATTGGGCTGACGCCGTATTGACAACATAGCTAGAAACCTTTTAGAGCGCCTTGCGCAGCCTAGGCGGTCTTAAAGGTTGCCAAAAGCAAGGGCAAATTTAAAAATTATTAAAAAGTTTTTCGCAGCGCGCAAAAAGTTTTTAAAGGGCAGCACAAAAATAGCCATAGCTATTTTTCTTGATTACGTGCTGCCCGCTAAATTTTAAATTTGGGCGAAGCCTTTACCCTTGCTTTTGGATTTCAGCTATGTTTCAATCGTTTTAGTCAGCCTTAATTTTTTTGCGAAAAAATAGAATTGCCCTAAATGGGCACTATTAATCTGAATTTATGTTTTTTTAGTGTAAACATGTTAAAATACACTGATTACAACTACAAATTACAATTACTTAACACTACTTAACAGGTGCTAAACATGGCTATATTATCAATAAGTGAAGCTGCAAGATTAGCTGGTATCAGCCGTAATCATTTATATAAAAAGTATATAAATGAGGGGCTAATAAGTGTAACCACCGATAACAATAAACCTTGTATCGATGTATCTGAGCTTTTAAGAGTGTTCCCAAATGCTAAAATGATTACAGAGGACAAATCACAGGAAATTACACTAGATAACAACGAGAATACAGAGCTTATTTCTGTATTAAAAGAACAATTGGCGAATGCAAAAGAGCAGATCAATAAAGCAGAGCAGCAAATAGCTAAGGCAGAGAATCGGGAGACGTGGTTACAATCACAAATTGATGAGTTAAGACAGCAGCAAAATAAACTACTAGAAGATAAGACACAAAAACAACGTAAAAAATTTCTAGGGATTTTCTAGTATCCAAGCAATAGCCTGGACACTAGAAAAACAATCACAATGAGTTAAATGCGCTGTAAGTCATGCTAGAACCACTCGGCGCTTGATGTTTTATCGCGGTGCTGGTCACTCCATGATAGGTATAATTTACCGTATAAGAGCTATCACTAACCTTATAAACGTTATTAATGTGTACCATATTATCAACCTTTGGAGCAACAGCACTCACAACGTGAGTATCAGCTGCCCCGCCATTGACGTTTTTAAGCGCCTTGGTGCGATTTACATGATGCGCTGATGCGTTTGTACGTTTAGAATGCTTTCGCTCGCTCTTAGCTTGATTAACGACGTGGACATCGCCGTTTTTAGCTGGCGTATGACTAGCTAAGACCGTAGCTGGTGGATTTACCACCTCATAAACACCTTGTTTATACTTGTAACTATCCCAAAAGCCCATACCACACCACAAAACCCCAGCAATTAACAAAACCGTCGATAATCGAATAACTTCGCTGTTGCCAGCTACGCCTGCTGCGTTATTTGTAGCAAACGGGGTTGCAACAAATAACCCACCTATATTTTTTCTAGCCACTTCGTCATCTTCCAGCGCGCCAATCCTTAACATCGTAGCCGGATGAGTTGACATTAACTTACCCATAAAACTGTTATCACTTCCTGCGCTTAACTCATCCAAGACCTCTAACGCACTAATCATATCGGATTTATAACCCAGACTAGCACTAAACGCATCAGCTCTGTACTCAGCTTTACGGCTCATTGCCATATTTAAAAGGGTAAAAACCTTAGCACCAATCCAATTAAAAATCAGTATTGGCAAAAATACCAGCAATGGAATTAAGCTAACCAGCGTTAGAATACCGCTCTTAGTACCTTTTTCAGCTTCGGCAATTACAGCCACGATTACCGCGTAAATAGCATATAACCACATAATCATTCGCGTAGCAAAAGCACTGAAGATCAAAGCGCAGCTTCTTACACTATCACGATAATACAAATGCCCCATCTCATGAGCTAAGAGAGCTTGCAGCTGATTGTCAGTAAACGAATTAGGCGCACCTTTATTAACCGCAATGGTGTTATAACCAAGCGCACAGGCATTAACCATCCGATTATCTGTTACCTTAATTTTAAAATCAGATAACCTATATGTCGTGCCGTATTCTCGATTGGTTTGCTCTATAATTTCACTAAACAAAGGCTCTAGCCTAGTTTTCTCACGCCCAGCCATTTTACGCCAAGGTTGAAATAAACCAACTAGATTAGTGCCGATTCGAGAATACCCCAAAATAGTCAACACCGCTAAAATCGCGTAAGCGATTGCCGTTAGTTGCCATTCTGGTACGTGCGCCCCAACTTTTGTAAACCCAGCTACGGACATAAATGCAAAGGCAAGAATCATAGTGTTAAAAATAACGTTTATTGCAATGTAAATCATAAAATACCTTTAAATTTTCTTAATGATCTGAACCTTGCTCGGTTTAGCGCCAATTGCTTTACGGTGCAAGTAGCCTTTACCAGTTCCGACCACAACATCCTTGATATCTTGCTTTTTAATCACGAAGTCAGTAACTCGGCGCGTAGATATATCGCTTACTTCTTGAACATCAGCTTTAATTCTTGTAGTTGAATCTACTCGCTCAAACTCGCCAAATTCACGCGCAAACCTTTCAGCATCAGCATCCGCAGAAGTCATAACTAAGTGAGTCTGACAATTAGCTAAAATTCCATCGCCAATTTCTTTGTTAATCAATGCTAATGACTGAGTACCAATGATTGCGTGCATCCCATTAGAACGGTGTAAGCTGATTGTTTTACTTATTGCGTCCGTTTCATAGCTCTTGAACTCATCAAAGCAGCAAAATGTTTTTATTGGTGTTTTCTCTTTGCCAAACTCTGCAAAAGTTGCATTTATGTCGCTAATAACCATTTTAGCTACTCGCTCAGTGTCCAACGAAAACGCCGAAGCATCCAGTAAAAACAAGACTATTTCACCATTTTTGATTGATTGTTTAAGGTTAATCACGTTGGATTTACCTATCACGTTAAACAAATAACCATAACTTGAATTGATAAACGGCGTTAGTTTGGTAATTATCCGCGTTCGTGGGCTTTGCTCTGGCTTCATGTCGCGAATACTCTCAAAGTATTCTCTATAATTCGCAGTTACTCCATTACCCATATCAATATCATCAGTCGCTAAACCTATCAAATCGTTGATATTACTGATTAAGGTTAAGAACCTAAACATATCAATTTGCAAACCACGTTTTTCAATTAACAAAAATACTTGATTGATAAATGCCTCAAGGCTATCCATGTAGTACTCAGCACCTGAGCTACCACTTTGCTGAAATAAGTTCATTATCCGATTTTTCTTCTCGGTAAATGTCCCAGCTCCCAGAAAATCATACGGACTAGCTTCTAACACTGCGTTAGGGCTTAAAGTAAATACCTTGAATGTTCGATTATGTTTAATCGCGATTTTAGCCATCTTATCCTCAAGATCAGTAGCTCCCTTCCCATCAATGTAAATTAATGGCAGTTTCTTCTCTGCTGCATCCACCACAAAATTAAGCATCGCAACAGTTTTACCCGAGCCACTCGCTCCATTCACAAACATATGAAAATTAAGCTCTTTATGCGTTAATCGTACCGTTTTACGTGTACTAACATCAATAGCAAACTCAAGCGCATCAGAAGTTGTTGCTATTTCTCTCTGGGTTTCCATTTCACGATTAATATTACTTATTTCTACTCGGTTACGTACCATCAACCACCCAGTTAAACTACTTAATAGCAAATAAGGTACTAAAATATACCATTGTCCATAGTTATCAATCTTACTCCAATTTAGATACATCTTAAAATAATTACTCAATCCGTGAACATCAGGTTTCATAAAATTTTCCATTAGCTGATGCGGTAAACTTAAAAACACCAAATAGTCAAAATGGGCGTAATTGAATATCAAAATCAATACCGCGATAACTACTGCCAAAATAGCATATAACCCAGCTCTTAAATAAGCTGTTGCAATAATTATCACAACGGACGCAACTAAACAATGCCAGCCATACAGACTACTAGCAAGTAAAAGACAACCAGAACCAATACCATTAAGCGCCCAAGTACTTCTAAAAACTTCACTCTTTGATAATCCCAACGTTTGCAAATCTGCATCTTTGACCATTTTACGGTCTAACTCCACAAAGATAAAATAGAAAATCGCAGCCATCGCTGGAGAAAAAATTATCATTTTCCAATGAATTAAGCGATCTAAGTTGCCCGTAAACCAGTTTTTTACATTATCCTGATAAACTCCATCTGTAAAAATCCCCCAAATACTCAGCTTGCTTAACTGGCTTAATGTATCAACATCTTTATATTCCCAATCAATAAAAAAACTAAACCACATTGAAAGATAGATAAGAAACACTAGAAAATCAAACCGACCAAGCCCCATTTTATAAACTGACTTACGGTTTTGATATAGAATCAAGTATAAAAGAGCACCTCCAACCACCACCGACGTGTTATAAAACGGTGCATACCAAATCATTGCTAAAGCCAATAACCATCCCAAAATCTTAACTGGACGCTTAAAAATCATTTCCAATCCTGTCAAATCTTTAACCGACGTGCTCATACCTACTCCTTTTACCTATACTTGTTTACAATGTTTTCTACATACTCCGAACCACCAGAACCATGCTCATCAGAAACCTTAGCCGACTTAGTAACATTTAACAGCGCCATAATATTTGCATAATCCGAGCTGGCTAATAGCTTAACTCTAGGATTAAGCAGCGCACTATAACGATTCCTAATCTCATCACTCTCATAAACCACACAAAGGTTTTGAGCTTTTTCACTCGTCCAGTAATCAACTACTGCCTTACAATCCACGCTACTTTTATTTGTCCGTTCATACTCAATAATCCAGTCATTGATCACCATATCGGGTACTTTGCCTTTTTTCCCGACAACCTTATACTGTGCAATACACTCCCTTTCTGATAAAACTACCTCCTTGCTATTCACGACAAAAAACAACTCTGTCAAAAAATCATGATGTTGTAGCTGGTCTAGCTTAATAGTAGAAATAAGCGCATTATCAATTTTAGATTTATTAGTTAGCGCGTAATAATTCCCTTTTTGAGTTGAAAATACCTTTAGATACTCGAACCGGCGCAATAAATACAATCTTCGCACGATAGCCTGTTGCGCTTTTTCTCCGCCGTCCAACCCCACCGCCCTAGTAACTTGTTCTAAGTTGGCGTAGCCAACACGGTCTAGGAACTTAAAAATAACAAGGTCTCGCTCCTGTACCAATAGCTTTTCACTGCGCGGACGCGGTGCTTTCTTTTCATCATCCATAACAAATATCCATAAAATAATTAATGTTATACCACCCCCCTAAACCAAGCCGAACGCTCAGGAACAAACGAGGGTGCCGCCGTGTGTGGGTTCTAAAGCTAGAACACACGGCGGGGCGAAAGCGTCCAGCTGTAGCCTTTTGCGCGACACCGCCCCAAGCGGTTTAGCAAAACAGGGGGAGCCGTGAGCAAAAAAACGCCCCAGCGTTTTTAGACTGCCCCAGCAGTCGGTTGTTCATGGGGGCAGAGCCCCGCCACCGCCGAACGTCAAGCCCTAGCGCAGACGGCAGGCTAACGTGCATAATTAGTAGCTATATTAGCACGGGCCAGGGTTCCCCATTTTTTGATGACCGCGCAGCTAGGGCAGCTAAAAATTAGGGATAGCACGGGATAATATTGCGGTGTTCACGATATAAATTTAAAGTGGCTAGACACCAGCCAAAGGCTGGTTGGCGACGACAATTTACAATTTTATCGTAGAACAACTTATTATGCACGTTAGCCTGCCGTTGGAGACGGCGAGGTGGTG
>Ga0315908_10003175_pt1 | contig 11895 bp, 3 predicted proteins | sample LakEriMetagenome_12_FD_203520 | JGI IMG/M metagenome (GOLD analysis project Ga0315908, IMG submission 203520) | Freshwater fungal communities from buoy surface, Lake Erie, Ohio, United States - Buoy 4 MA124 | ecosystem: Environmental > Aquatic > Freshwater > Lake > Lake biofilm | place: USA...
AACATTAATTATATTAATACTATTATTATTATTATTATTATTATTATTATTATTGAGGATTATTTGCATCTTCACTAACTTCATTCTATTTATATTATTATTACATTTTTGCTTACTTTAATTACTCTAATTCCTTTTATTTCTATTATAATAACTGCATTTAATCAGTTTATTTATCAGTATTAAGACTTAATTAGGTTTTATTTTTATGATGAAATAACGAATCAATTGTGGCATTACTTGTTTTTATTTTTTGCAAACATAATCCTCTACATTTTTATATTTCCGTATCTTTTAAATCACTGACTTTTAATTCACTAGAACAGCAATCATTGCAGAAACTATTCTAACACATTTTCAGTTAAACTTGACTATTTTTGTAGAATTTATCGCAAAATGGTTTCATTGAGTCAACTAATCTTTGACTTGCGCACACTTTTATGAAAACCATCTCAGGATCTTATTCTTTACAATCTTTATCCATATGACTAGATAGACAATACTATTATTATCATTATCATATTATTATCATAATCTTTATTTTTATTAATATCATTATTATCCTTATTATTATTAATATTTTTATTTTCACTTTATTATCATTATTGTCTATTTTAATTTGATTATTTATCATTATTATGATTGTTATTATTATTAATTATTATTTTTATTATTAATATTATAATATTATTATTTTCATTAAGTTATTTTTATAACTATGTTTATTATTTTTCTCAGTATTATAATTATTATCTTTATTATTCATTAATAAATATTAAATATATATTATATCGTACTTTAATACACTAACCTCCTAGATCCTTACAACAAATATTGCAAAAATTTGTAAAACATGCAACAACAGCTTTTTCTCCTTAAGTTGTTAAATATTTATCTTCACAATAAGTTTTCTATTATGCTTTTTTTTTAATGTCTCCACATTTCTCAAATCCTTCTGACGACAATTAAAGAACACTTCTCATTTGCAGAAAATTTGTATTCTAATCTCTTTTTTCATTTATATTTATCAAAAAATTGTTTTTATCTTATTTTTAATAGCTTGCATCTAATAAACTTAATTTCTATTATATTTCTCTTTATTTTTATTCAATTAAATATTCCATCATCTATTGCTAATTATTATCTAATATTCTTTTAATATTTTTCAAATTATTTTTATTTTTTTAATTATATATAAATTATTTATATTTACTCTTTTCTATTTCTATTTGACAGAATCTTTTTATTAACATTAATAATAAAACAAAAAAATACTTCATAATTTTTTATCAAATAATAAAATAATAATTATAATTAATTATGTCTACTATAAAAATAGTAGTTATAGATAATATTTTAATAATAAAAATAAAATATTAAATAAGTATAATTATTTAATTTAATATACTAATAAAAATTATTATTAAGTTCTTTTAATCAAATTTTAGAATACTTATTTTATGTTCAATTAATTAGAATTGTTTCGTTTTAATCAATCAAATACATATCAATATCATATTATTAACTATATTTTAATATATGATTTATACTAATATTTAAAGTTTATGATAAGTTAATTTTTTTAAATGCATTGTTTGATAATTTTATATTGAAATTATAATTAACTAGTTTAATTAAAAATATATTTAGTGTTAATTCTCTTATTTAAAAAAATAGTTATTTTAATTTATTTTATTTTTTTTAAATTTTATTATCATCTTTTTTTCTTATTGGTTTATAATTTAAATTTGATAAATATTATTTAATTCTAAAAATTAAAATATTTAGATATTATAATTGATGTTCAAAATTTAAGAATAATTTAAAATTTCCTTTTACATATTTAAGTTTTTTTATATAAACTTCACAAATTTTTTCTAAAATTGATACAAATTGACAAATAATTAATTTTATTGGTAGTATTTCTCTATTAAATATATGTTAATATTTCTCATTAAAAAATTTTTTTTAATTATTAATTTAATTTACTGAAAAATAATTTTATTCATTTTAAAATTGATTTTATTATCTATCAATCTATATTTTTACCTTTATATTTTATGTATACTCAATTATAAAATTTATTGATAATTCTACATTTTAATTATAATTTTTAATAATTTCCCCTATTTGTTAAATTTTCTAATAAAATTATGGGTTTTTTATTAATATTTTTTAAAAAGCAGATTATAGTATTTTATAACATTAGTAAATATGTTAAGTAAAACAATCAATTATTTTATTGCAAAATGGACATTGTTATATAAATTTGCTTTTATCTTCAATTTTATTTAGTTAAAAATTATATGAATAGTATTGTTGAATTAAATGCTTAACTATTAATTATTTAAAGTATTAATTTATTTTGAAAAAAATATTATTTTTCAGAACATTTTATTAAATATTATAACCATTTAGTAATAGATTAAATTATGGAATGTTCATTAGATTTTTTGCTCTTATTAATTAACTATCATTAATATTAAATGCTAATTTTATTATTAAATCTAAACCAATTTTAATTCAATTTATATCTTTTTTAGAAATTTATTAAAAACAATTTTAAATTAATTACTTAATATGTGGAATAACCAAATTATTCATGATTTAAAGTTTATTATATTAGTAAATATTATTCTTTTGAGTTTATTTTTAAGATTTATTAATAAACAAAAAAATTTAGTCTCTATGATATTTTAATACTTATTTATCATATAATAAGCCTATAAAGCCAGCTATAGGTATAAATTTAATAACTGGTTTAATATTTAATTCTAATTTTTTCATAACTATTTTCCTTTATCTTGATTAATTAAATTAAATTATGTTACTTTAATTCACAAATCATATTAAATAAGAATTGATTCAAAATTAATTTAATCAAATATTTATAAAATATCATTTATTTCATCTTTATTAAATAAAATATCATCTGAAAACACTAGTAATATATCTCTTTAATAATTTTAAGTATTTGGTTCAAGATAAATCAGCCTTATTTTACCAGTTTTAATAAAATAATGCAAATATCTATTTTTTTCCTTCAATTTTAATTCTAAAATATTTTTTATAATTTTAATTATAAAAATGTCAAACAAAAACGGCATTATTTTCGATTCTGAATTGATTCCTCTTTCTACAAATATTGGTTAACTTCTTTTACTTCCAATTATTAAATTTGTACAGTTTTAGGATAAAATAAAAAAATTAATTTTGTAGTTAATTATTTTAATAATTATTTTTAATCATAATAATAAAATATTATTTAATTTATTTTTTAATGACTAATTGAATTATAAGTTTTAGTAATGTCAACGCTTAATAAGACATATTATTTTTTTTTAAATTTTCCCAATTAATTTTGATATAGTTTTCATTTAAATAGACATTTGTAAAAACATAATATTTTTTATAAATATATCCATTTAGTTATTTCCTATCAGTTTATTAAATTATAATTTCCTCTATTATTCTGGTAAATAAAGGCTAAATTTATATAAAAATAATATCTTTTATGCTCACTACATCTTAATTTTTAATTTTGGATAAACATATTAGTTTTGAGCAAGATAAAAAATCCATTATTTATTTAGGAAAATCTTTATTCAAGTATCTATTAAGATAAATAAGAAAAATATCCTAATTTTCTTTAGCCATATTTATACTTAAGCAATCACTTGCTATTAATTTTTCTAATTTCAATTCATTAATTGCATATTTAAATTATTCCATAGTAATAATTGGTGGATCCTAATTTAATTCATACTATAATATTTTATCTGGATTAAATATTTATTAAATATTTCATGAAATATATTTTTTCATTTTATTTCCATATAATAAATTTTTATTATCATCAGTTATTATTCCTCTAACATATTTCAATATTTTTTTTTGTAAGCTTGGTCCAAATTAAATATTATTTATAGTGTAATATTATTTTTATATGTAATATAAATTCTTATCATCTTCTATCATTTCATTATTATTTTTTATATAATATCTAGGAAAATAAATACATGAAGATCTCCAATTAAAATAAATTTAAAAATTATCTAAAATTTTGTAGTTATATGACCCATTAATTTAAGAAGTTCATCTAACTTTTTTTTCCATTTTCAGCTCCATTAATATTCCATGATAATATTCAAAAATTATATTTCAAAGTAATTGAATCATCAGATAAATATATAAGTGAAGGTAAGTTTTTAAATTTTTTTTCAAGGCTTTTATAATTTCTATCATGTAATTATTTTTATATCATCTCTCAATTATTCATTTTTTTTTTAAGAAGAGTTATTATATATTTCCATAGCTGATTAAGTTTATTATATTTATATCGCTAAATTATATCTAAATTACTCATTTTTATCTAAAATTTCTATTTAATAATAAATATTTTATATTTATTACAATTATAATTTTACTTATATTAATTAAACTAAACAATTATAATAAGAATCTACCATAAATTAGAAATAAGAAATATAAAAATAGAAGTTAAATAAAAGCATTAAATAAAATAAGTACTCTAAGTAGCAAATACTTTATTCGATATTGTATTTGTCAGTATATGTACAAGAATAAATATCTTTATATAGTACAAGAAAATGAATAACTTGTATGAAAATAAGAAAAACATAAATATAAAATATCATAATATTTGATAACTCTAAAATATATTATATATCACATTTATGATACAATTTAATCAAATTCATAAACCCTATTTAAATCCATATTTTAAAAATCATAATCATAATCGATCCAAATATTCTTGATAATAAAATAAAAATAAATACCTTTTTCTTATTATGACACCATACACCCATAACTATCTCATCATCTTAATCATCTTAATCATACATCAAAGTAACTTGAACCTTTTATGCCTCGATTTCCCCCCAATCCATTCCTTAAAAATATTAATGTCCCTTTATTTCATCCCACCCTTTACTTCCCAATCTACTTTCCTCATCCCTTCAATCCCTTTGCTTCTTTACTATATTCCCTTTTTTTATCATTTCCATAGTTTCTTCAATATTTCGTCCTTGAAATGGCACTTCACCTACCATCATTTCATATAATACTATACCTATACCATATAAATCCACATTACGATTATGACCCTTATTTTATATTTATAATTATATTTACATTTATATTTATTTTCATTATAATACTCATAATTATATTTATACCTCTTTATTTATCATCTCTGGACTCAAATAAGCGGGAGTCCCACAAAAACTCTTGTTTTTTTCTCCCATAAAAATATTTTATTTGCTTAATCCAAAATCCGTTAATTTTATATGTCCTTATCCATCTATTAAAATATTTTCTGGCTTTAAATCTCTATATATTATTTATCTTTCATGAAGATATTATATTGCTAATATTAATTCTGCAATATAAAATCTGCTAAGTCTATCTTCAAATCTACCATAATTACAAATATGAAATTGAATATCTTTTTAAGGACAATACTCTAATACAAAATAAAAAAATTTGGAGTTTAAAATGCATATTTTAATCATACTATGAATTTACAATCTTTACTTTATTATAAAATTCGTAATTCTGATATTGCATATTGCATCATGTTTTTCATTATTAATTTTCGTTTTTATAAAACTTTTAATGCATATAATTTATTATTGCTTAGTTTCTTAGCCAAATAAACATTTCCAAAATTCCCTTATCCTATTTATTTGATCACTTCAAAACTTTTAAAATTCACCTTCTGCTCATCCAAATAACTTTCCTTTTAAATAAAACTAAGAAAACTTCCTGCCACTTTATTATTATCTTCTGATTTTATATTTTGCAAATTATCCCTAATTTATTATAATTTTTAACTATCATAACTATGAAATAATGTAATACTTTGATATTTTTGCTACATCTATTAATAATTCTAAATAGCAATTTAATCTTGATTGCTTATAAACTTACTAGCTCTAATACTATCTTTAATAGAATTATGAATATTATCCCTCAAATTTCTATCTAATTTAACTGAATTCTACAATACAACAACAGGTATTTACAAATATGTCTATAATTATCTATTATTATTATCATCTTCTATAATAACTATTTCTTCCTCCTACTAAAAATATTTTCGATCTCCACAATTCATTTTATTTTCCATTAAAAACTAATAAAAATTCACGCAACTTACTATGGCATTCATCCAAATATCTTGAACATTTTAACTTAAATGTCCTATAATCATTTTTTTTACTTTGTATGTTTTGTATTATAATTCAAAATAATAATATTTTTTATTTAAGTACCATAATGAATCTATTTATCAAATTTGAATGAAGTTTTAAAAACTTATTGGATAATCATCCTCTCTTTTGTATCTTGTCATCTAACCCTAATAACCATTCAAAATAAAGAATCTTTTTTGTTGATTTATATTTTTACCTTTTGTTCTTTATTATTCGTAATGGACTTGCTAATTTTACCATTTCCCCTTTGAAAATTGGCGGCTTATATATTTTCTAAGTTATATCTATTTTGTAAAATGTCTATCATTTTTTTGTCTTGTGCTAATTCTATACAGTTTTAACCTTATTAATCTTATATCCTAATTAATTATTTTATTTAAATATCATCATATATCTTTAAAATAATTAATTATTCTTAGATATCAATTATTATAAAAACTATAATAAAAAGAATATTTATAAATACAATAAAATAATAATATCAATAATAACAATAAAAATAATTACCAAATAATATTAACAATTATTAGAATATTAATAAAAATTTATAGAATATAAATACATCGGATCAGTTTTTTGAGAATCAATAATTTGACAATTTCAATTTTATTTTCTATGAAATGCGGTGCCTTTTTTAGTAGCCTAATCAATTTTAATAAACTAATTATCTAACATGCTTTTTAGAATAATTATTCTGTCTTTATGAATTGCGATTTGTAAAGGATTAAATTCATCAATCGTCTATTTATTAATATTATCTCCTTAATCAAGATAAAATTGAAAAATATCAATGTTATTATAAAAAATAGAATAGTGAAAAGCATTCCATCCACATTCTCCAAATCCATTTATTGAATCTTATGCATTTATTTCCTAATTTTCTTCTATTATTTTCTTTATTTCTTCTAACTTACCCATTTTTGTCAAATCTAATATTTCTTTTATGTTTTAATCAAATTTTAAATTAATTAATGAATCTTCTATAAATTCATATTTAGTTGAATTCATTAATTTTTCATTTATTTGATTGTCATATATTTCTTAAATTTGCAAATTTAAATTAAGAGAATAATTAATTTTGTTTAAATATTATAAAGAAATTCTTTTTTCGTTTTTTTAAATTTATTCTTCAATATTTTCAATCTGCTCTAAATAGATAACTGCTTTTTCTTTGATGTTATAAAAATCTAAAGTCCATCCTTCAACTAATCTAATAAATTATCCATTAATTTCCCTTTTTAATATTTACTTCTCAATTGAAATTTCTAATCTTTTTTAAATTTATAATTTTAAATCTTCAATTCAATTCTTTATTTTAATTAATGAGAAAAGAAGAATAACTACATTATTGATTAGAATACCTTATTATTATTTTCATAAATTATTTTTTACAAATTTTTTTATATAATTATAATAGGTGATCATTATAAAAAAACTTTATTTAGATTATTATTGATATTTTTAAATATTTTAAAATATTCACTTAAATCATTATATATCTTTATATTCTTATTTAAATTTAAATAATGTAAAACAGCTCATAAACTCCTTTAAGATCATAAATTCAAAGTTAAAATAGAAATAATCATAACTTGCTTTATTAAAATCAAGTTTAATAATAGTAATAATAATAGCATTTATAATAGCAATAATAATAAGTGCAATAATAGTAATAATAATAATAATAGTAATAATAATAATAGTAATAATAATAAATAATTAATTAATAAAGAACAAGTGTTATATCTCCTTCAAGAACATTTAATAGATAAATTCCTTTATAAGTCCCTTTATAATATTAATAAAATAATGGAAATTAATTGAGCAATAATTAAAAATAACAATCTAACATTCTTAATTCTCCTGAAAGATCGTCGATTTTTAACGGACAATAAATAAGTTAATAATAAAGAATAGTTATGAGTCCTAACATAAATTGTATTTATATTAAATAATATTTATTAATAATAATCAATTAATTAACTATTATTTAAAGTCAATTAATAATAATAAGTAACAAATAGAACAAATATCTTATAAAATCATACTTATTAACAATAACCTCGTAATTATATAGCAAATTCTCCTTTCGCTAAAAACCAATAATCAGCTCTTGTTTATTAAAATCCTCCTATATAAATTAAAAGATCTACAGCTGATTAGTAAACAATAGAAACTTTACTTAATGAAAATGATAAACTTAATAAAGTTATATATGATTAATAATAATAAATAAGCAATCTTTAATCTAAAGTAATTATATTATATTTTAATAATAAATTCAATACATATTTAGATTTTTAACTGTTATTATCATTTTAGAATAATCCGGTTAAATAAATAGATTACAGTAAGGAAACTTAGGAGCTAAAAGAAGAAAATAAAATTTTATAATAATAATTATAAGAATAAAAATAATCTTATGAATAATTTAATAATAAGCTTATTTAAGTAATCGAGGAAAATGAAAAACTTTAACTTATATATGAAAAATTAAATAAAGATTATCTCAATATGGAATAATAAAATTAAAATTTAAAATAAGATTTAAATGATAGAGATCATAAAATAAATGATTTGATAAAAGAAATTGATTAATAGTAAAATAATACAAAAAACAAATAATTAATTTAAGAAATTGAATTAGAAGTAATTAAAAATAAATTAATATAAGAAATAAAATTTAATTAAAGAAATAGAAGAATTGAAATAAAAATTATATACAAATGAATAAAACACTCAAGAAGAAAATAATTAATAATATATTTAAGATCTTGAAAAAGAAATTAAAATATAATAAGCCTTGATAATGGATTATGAAAATAAAATAAATGTTCTTATTGATGAAAATGAATAATTATCATAAATTATATAAAATAATGAAAATTTGGAGTCTTAAATGATTTAAAATAATTAAAATTAAGAATAAAATGAAGAATATAAGTTTAAATACTTTAATGTTAAACAATAATTAGAAAATATTGTTAACCATATGTGAATTTTAATTTATATAAAATATATTTAATATAACTTCAAATAATATTTAATCATTTTTTATTGATATTGTTTAGATTAAAATTATTATTTTAGTTAAATTTTATAAACTAAAATAAAAATTTTTTATAAATTATTAAAATTTAATTGACCTAATATTTACATTAATTTCATATATTAAAATATAATTTGTTATTAATTTTCAATCTTTTGAAAATAAAGAATCTTTTATTGATTAATCAATCCATAAAATAATTTTAATATTTTATTATATAATAAATAAATTTTCTATTTTTATTAATTATTAAACTTAATATTAAAACTATTGCTTAATCATATTAATAATAATTTAAATTTTTATACATTAGTTTATTGTAATTTTAATATTTATATTTAATAATATATTAATAATTGCAAATTTATGTTTTAATATGACTTAAAAAAATTTCATTTAATCAATAATAGTTATTATTATAAATATATATTTTTCATATAAGAATGTAAAGAATATTTTATATTTTTTAAAATTAATTAATGATGATTTTAAATAAAATAAACTTAAATTTATATATTCTTATATACTAAAAATAAGATGAATTAGTTGCTTTAATGTGATTAATGTAATTAAAAGTTTGATTAAGAATAATAAAAACCTTTGATAATAACAATTTGCAGTCATACTTTCTGTTAAAAATGTATTAATTAAATGATAGAAAAATAAATGGAATGTCCATTAGATTAAATAAAATTTTAGGTCCAAAATATTATTCCTAATTTACTAGTTCAAAGAATTGTTTAGAAATAATAACAATAAAATTATTATTGTATAAAACATTAAAAGCAAATAAATTTTTTAGTTTAAAATTCAGGATAATTATTGTGTAATTAATGTATTACTTTTTTAACTTAAAACATTCTTGAGTTTTCTCAAGAAACAATTTAAAAAGAAGCTAAATTATTAATGAATTTTATAAATAAAGTTTATCAAGAACTATCAATTTGTCAAAAAAATTTGTCTGAGGTATTTATTTATAATTATTTTAGCTTACCCAAAATGATGATATTTCTAATTAGAAATAACTTTCTCCTTAGAGTGAAATCAAAGTATTAACTAAAACTATTAAATAATTAATCACTCCATTTGTTGAATTTAATTAGGTTGAATAATTAACAACTTATTAAATTTTCAAATAAGAAATTCAATAGTAAATTAATATTAAGTCTGAAGAAGATTAAGAACAATAAAAGAATATATCAATAAATAATGATTATAATTTCTCTATTAATTCATTTAAAAAAAAAAATCTTGATCAAAATTAAAAATTAAATTCATAAAAAGATTAAAATATATTTTTTACTAGTGATTATATTAATGATAGATAAAGAAGTAGAAGTAAGGAAAAAATAGCAAAAAAATATAAAATTAATGAATAAAATATTTCAATAATTAATCATGGAATAAAATAAAATAAATTTATTTTTTGAGTGGATGAAAAAAATTATGATAAAAATAATTAAAAAAAAATGATAAAAGAACTTAAAGAGCATAATTTAACATATTAATAATTGCCAAACTAAAATTAATAAAAACAGTTTTCAAAAAATATTAAATATAACCTAAATAGCTTAAATAATTGAGAAGATAGTGATAATTGTGACAGTATGATGATTTAAGATAAAAAAATATAGATTAAAAATAAGCTTAACGAGACTTAATCTTCAGAAATTTAGACATAACAAAAATCAAATACCAATTAATAAATTAAAAAAAAAATAAAAGAATTTGATACTTAAAATAAAAAATTTTAAAATTTAAATTTAAATTCAATTATCATAAAAAAAGAAAGCAATAAATTCTTATGGCTTTATTAATAAATATATGATTATGAAAGAAAATATTTAGATTTAAAATTATTATATAGAGGAAGTGAAAATGAATTTAAAAGCAAATATTTTCATAAAAATTGTGTAGACAAAGGTTAATAATTAATATTGATTTAAACAAAAGAAAAAGTTTTAGGAGGTTATGCAAATTTTAATACTTAGATTTTATAAAGTTAATTAAACTAATTCTCTTTTATTTTTGATTTGAATTAATAGAAAATTTATAGATGCTAAGAGTCAAAATATGCTATTGAAATCGATAGAAAATATGGACCTATTTTCGGATAAAATGATTTAGTTATAACTAATAAATGTAATTCTAAAAAATAAAGTTATTTTAATCCTAATAAAAATTATCTTTTATAATAATAAGATATAATTATAAAGTCCATTTATTATTTTAATGTAATTGAATATGAAGTATTCTTAGTAAAATTTAAATGATAATTTATATTAAAAATATTATTTATTATATTTATAATAATAATTATAAAAAATGATGAAAATATTAATTTTAATTTTTTAATTATTGTTAATTATAAATGGACTTCATAAGAAAAACCAAGGAAGACTGTCTTCAAAATTAAAAAAAAAACTAAAAAAATATGACATGGAAGATTTAAATAAATAAATGAAAATCGATCATTATAAATTAGACTAATCAATGGAAAATATTTAAAGAGAAATAAAAGAGGAAAGTTAAGATGTTAATGAAACATATAAAGAAATAACATCTTTAAATCCTGATACTTTATAAGAATCCTTTTAAGATAATTTG
>Ga0315908_10003179_pt1 | contig 11888 bp, 11 predicted proteins | sample LakEriMetagenome_12_FD_203520 | JGI IMG/M metagenome (GOLD analysis project Ga0315908, IMG submission 203520) | Freshwater fungal communities from buoy surface, Lake Erie, Ohio, United States - Buoy 4 MA124 | ecosystem: Environmental > Aquatic > Freshwater > Lake > Lake biofilm | place: USA...
AGGCCGCCCTGGCCGCCTCTGACAGGGGGGCATACAGCAGGTGGGTGGACGCGTGGCTGGGTGAGCAGCAAACAAGGCCTGGCTCCCCGTGGGCATGCTGGCTCCACTCCCCTGGTGCTGGGCGTGCCATGTACAGGACTGCTGTGGACCACAGGCGGATACTGCTGCTGCCAGCTGGGTGACCCAGGTCTGCGGCCGGGGCCTGGGCGCCCCTGCAGGGACGCTGCCGTGTATGTTGGCATCTCCCAGCTGGAGTACGCTCGCATCACCCTGGAGCAGCGCCACCCCATCTCTGGCTACTATGCCACAGGCAAGTGCTGGCCCAGGCCAGGGCGCTGGCCAGGGGAGTTGCACTGGCCCTCGCCACTGCCTCAGCGTGACGCATGGCGCATGTGGCATGGCCTGCACCCCTCCTCAGCCGTGCGTGGTCAGTGCTGGGTGACACACGCCCTCTGCCCCTCTGCCCCATCAGCGGTGCGCTCTGCTGCTCCCACCATGCATGCCTGCAGGCGCTCACTTGTCGGTGACATCCGGGCGCCTGTCCTACACCTACGGCCTGCGCGGCGCAGCAGTCAGCGTTGACACGGCCTGCTCTTCGTCGCTTGTCACGACACACCTGGGCGCCCGGGCTGTGAGGAGCGGGGAGGTGGCCATGGCAGCAACAGCAGGTGCGCCCGACCGGCAGCTGGGGGCGTGGGTGGGCAGGCCCTAGGGTGCCACTACGGCTGCCGGCTGCTGCATGATAGCGGCATGACCGCCTGCAACCAAACCACAGCAGGCACAACAATGCAGCCTCACAATGTCCCAGACGTCTACACTGGCCGCACTGATGCGCTGTCACTGTCACACGCATGTGCTCCCTGGGTGCAGGCGTCAACCTGACGCTGGTGTCCACCTGGACGCTGGCCTGCAACCGCGCCAACATGCTGGCCCCGGACGGCCGCTGCAAGACCCTGGACGCAGCGGCTGATGGCTACGTGAGGGCAGAGGCAGCCGGCTGCGCCATCTTGGTGGCTGCGCCAGCGGCGCAGGGGGAGGGGGGTTCACAGGCCTGCGCGCTGCTGGCTGGCACAGCCGTCAATCAGGACGGCCGCAGCAGCAGCTTGACTGCACCCAACGGCCCATCCCAGCAGCTGGTGATCCGCGCGGCTCTGGCAGACGCTGGCCTGCAGCCGCATGGTGTGGCTGCGCTGGAGATGCACGGCACAGGTGGGGGTGCAATGCAGTTGCACCGACTGAACAGGCCGGGTGGCAGCGACTGGTGGTGGGGCATGGATGCTTGGCGGGCATGGATGCTGCTGCCTGACGCATCACCGCTGCACCCTCCTGTGGTGACCTGGGTCCCATGCTACCTGGCGCCCCTGCAGGCACACCCCTGGGGGATCCCATTGAAGTGGGTGCCTCTCTCAGCGTGCTGGTCGGTGGCGGTGCAGCACCAGGCAGGGCGCCTGGCGCCAGCAGCCGGCAGCAGCCGGTGACGCTGACCGCCTTCAAGAGCCACCTGGGGCACGCAGAGCCGGCAGCTGGCATTGCGGGTCTGCTGCGATTGCAGTGGCAGGTGGGCTGGCTCAAACAAACGCCCCTGCCAGCACGGCGCAACTCGCCTGCTGCTCGGAAGGGCGGCAGCGTTGCTGTGTTGCCATTGCCAGGCCGGGGCAGCAGCTGCCCGCCAGCTAGCAGGCGCAGCCAAGCAGGAGTCATCAATCTGAGCCTCCAGGTCTGGCCTGCCTCTGCCTGCAGGTCCAGCAGCATGCCTCCAGCCCCCTCCTGCACCTGCGCCACCTCAACCCCTATCTCATGTCCAGCCTGGGCGCAGCCCTGGGCCCTCAGGGCACACGCCTGGCAGCCTTGCCGCGCCAGGAGGCGCCCTGGGCTGGCTGTGGGTCTCGCTGGCAAGAGGCGGGCGGCGTCAGCGGCTTTGCTTTCATGGGCACCAATGCACACGCGCTGGTGGCAGCACCGGGGGCGCCCATTGCAGGCGAGTCCGTTGATGCACGCGACCGCCAGCGCCCGGCAGCCGCCACGCCGGCCTGTGCAGCCCAGCTGCAGCGGCAAAAGCGTGCTGCTGATGCTGCTGAGCATGCTGGCAGCGACGCTGCTTGCAGCTGCCACTGCTGATGCTGCTACCTCTGTGCACGCTGCAGCTGCAGGCCCCGGCCGCCAGTCGCTGGCCTGGCAGCAGCGTCAGCTGCTGGCCCCCGAGCGCATGTACGTGGCGCCGCCGGCTCACCCGCTCATTGACCGCGCGTGGCCCGGCCATGGCAGCTGCCAGCTCACCTGCATGCTGGCATCCACCCAGCGCCTGGCCTGCCTGCGTGACCACATGGTCATGGGCCGGCCACTGCTGCCGGCATCCGCCATGATGGAGCTCGCGCTGGCGGCAGTGGTCAGCCTGCTGCATGGGAGCGCTGGGCCCGCGGAGGGGCTGCGCTGCGGCGTGGCAGACCTGGCCATTGCCGCGCCCATTGTCCTGCCTGCTGCACCAGCAGCAGACTGCTTCGTGAGCTGTGGCCTGGACGTGTCCGGGGGGCTGGTCATCAGCTGCAGCCAGGGTGGGTGGGGTCAGCAAGCCTCGACGGTTGCTGTGACGGCACGCGCCTGCGCCGTGGCCGCCTCCAGCGGCAGTGCGGCGCCTGCAGTGTCGCCAGCGGGGCTGGCAGCCCTGACACAGGCGGTGCCGCAGGTGCGGCAGCAGGCGCAGCGTGTGGCGGGGGCTGCGGCTGCGGTGCCCAGCATGGGCGGGGCGGTGGGCAGGCTGCAACCCCTGACCGCTGCCTGGCACGCGTCAGGTTACCTGACCAGTCCTCAGCAGGTGGACAGTGCCCTGCACCTGGGCGTACTGGCGCCCGGCAGCCCTGCCAAGATTCCGGTGGCATTGGGCTGCTTCCTGGGGCCCGCCCAGGCCGCTGCCAGCATGCCCGACCTGGGCCAGCTGCATGCAGCCACCACAGCTCATGCGGGGCAAGCGGGGCGTGTGGGTGACACCGACACCAGCAGCTTCTACCTGGGTGCCGCTGGCGGCAGTCAGGATAGCATGTCGGCAGCAGCGCGTGTGGAGCAGCTGCAGACGCGGCTGGTGGCCAGGCGCGCCATGGCGGACGACCTGCCAGCAGCAGCCGCCCAGCCAGCGGCCAGGGAGCTGCGCAGCGCGGCGGCTCCCTTGACCTACGCCCTGGACTGGCTGAGGAGCGAGCCGGCAGTGGAAGCAGGTGGGCTGCTGCAGGCAGGTGCATGGCTGGCATCTTGTCCCACGCTTTGCCATGCCCTGGAGGCAGCCACGGCGGCCGTGGCTGGCAGGGCGCACTGCACGCCTGCACTGCACACCCAGGCTGCCTGCTGCACGAGCCTGCGGCCCCTCCCGTCGGCTGCTGACTGCAGGTCCTGGTGAGCTGGTGGACGCCGACATTGCCGTGTCAGTGCAGCTCCCCGCCAGCAGCCGGCCACCCCTGCTGCTGACCTGGAGGCACAGCCCAGCCGCCCCCGCAGCCGTGGGCACTGCCGGCACGGCCATGGCGGTGCTGCAGCAGCTGGTGGCGTCTGGCGGCCCTGCCGCCGCCGCCGCCGTGGTGGACACCCGGCTGCGTGAGGAGCGCCTGGCGAGCGACCCACGTGCTGCCCTGGGGCCACAGGGCTTGATGGGCGGCTCAGCCTCGGATGGCGCCGCAGCTGTTTGGGGCCTGATGCGCACAGCCGCCACGGAGCAGGCAGCCAGCGCCTACACGCTCCTCAGCAGCAGCCCCCTGGCAGCAGCCAGCTCCCCAGCCCTGCCGACACCTGGCCAGGACGTCGCCAGCAGGGGTCTGCTGGCAGCAGCCTCAGCCCACGACAACACCATGGCAGTCCCGCGCCTGGTGGCCAGCTCAGCGGCGGGTGCGGCGCCTCAGTGGGTGTCCATCCAGCCGGAGCCGCGCTCGTCCCTGGCCAATCTGGTGGCCAGGGCCGTGGATCCAGCCACCCTGGCACCCGCGGCAGGGGAGGTGGTGGTGAACGTTAAAGCCATTGGCATCAACTTCAGGTGCGTGGGCTGGCGTGTAGCGCAGCTCGTGGCGCACACTGGCACCTTGCATCACCTGCGCTCGTGGGTGAGTGCGCTCGCTCACACAGGTTTCTGCGCTGCTGCGCATGCAGGGATGTGCTCAATGTGCTGGGCATGTACCCGGGTGACCCTGGACCGCCTGGCAGCGACTGTGCAGGTGATGATCTGGGCACGCAGCAGCTGCTGCCAGCGGGCAGTGCCACGCCAGCGCCCTGCTGGAGCTGCCATGCGCGTGGTGCATGCGAGCGGAGCCAGAGCCAAGGCATTGTACAAGGCGCTGACGCCCTGCCCTGTGCCCTGTGCCCGGCTCCTGCTGCCCTGCTGGAGCATGCACGGCATGCCTGGCCACGTCCCTGCTGCCCGGTGCCGCAGGCGTGGTCCTGGCGGCCGGCCCTGGGGCTGGGTTGATGCCTGGGCAGGACGTGTTTGGGCTGGCACACGGCTGCCTGGGCACCATCGTCAGGGGCCCGGCCAGCATGCTGGCTCCCATGCCGCCGGGCATCTCCTACTCCGAGGCAGCCACCGCGCCCACAGTGTGCATGACAGCAGAGGTGGCCCTGCGACAACTGGCTGGCGTCCAGGCGGGCGAGCGGGTACTCGTGCATGCTGCCGCCGGGGGTGTCGGCCTGGCAGCGCTGCAGCTCATTGGTGCTGCAGGGGCGGTGCCCTGTGCCACTGCTGGCAGCCCCTACAAGCGCGCCCTGCTGCGGTCGCTCGGCTGCGCGGCTGTGGTGGGGTCGCGCGACACGGGCTTTGCTGCGCAGCTGGCCCAGCTGGGCGGCGTGGCGGTGGTGCTCAACTCGCTGACCTCGCCGGGCATGGTGGCAGCCAGCCTGGCAGCCCTGCAGCCTGGCGGGCGGCTGGTGGAGATTGGCAAGCGAGACATCTGGTCATCAGCCGCCGCGGCAGCCGAGCGGCCGGACGTCAGCTACAGCCTGCTGGCCGTGGACTTCCTGCCTGACCATGTGCTGGGAGGGCTGATGGCAGCAGTGGCAGCCAGCCTGGCTGCCGGCCAGCTGCTGCCACTGCGAGCGGCCTGCTTTGACCTGGCTTCGGTAGCGGCAGCCATGCGGCAGCTGGCTCAAGCCAGCCACGTCGGCAAGGTGCTGACCGGGCAGCACATGCAGAGCTGCATGCCAGCTCCACCACCGCATGCACCTGCTGGCGTGCAGGCTGCCTTGTGACCCACGGCGCTGGTTGGTTGCCCAGATTGGGGGCGCATGCGTTCCCTGCTGCTTGCTGCACGCAGGTGGTCGCTGCGCAGAAGCCGCTGGGCCTGTCCAGCAGCCCGCACACCAAAGCAAGCGTGACCATCACGGGCGGCACGGGTGGCCTGGGCATGCTGATGGCAAAGTGGATGGCTGGCAGCGGCGAGGTGGCACGCATCCGTCTGGTGTCGCGCACCGGCAGGTGTGTGTATGCTGCCAGCACAGCGCCAGCACCCCTTGGCAAGGCTGGTGGCTGTGCCCACCAGCTGCTGTGCATGCATGCCCAACTCTTTTCAGCGCAGGGCCCCGTGCATGCGGCAGCCAGCAGCGACAGGCGCCCCCTGAATTTCACCCACCCCCTGCTGCAGGCTGGCCAGCAGTGAGAGCATGGCGGAACTGGCGGTGGGCACAGCCTCCGTCGCTGCCATCGCAGCTGATGTGATGGCTGCAGCAGATGCAGCACATGTCTGGGCGGTGGGAGACAGGCCGAGCGAGGTGGTCCTGCATGCCAGCGGCGTGCTACAGGTGGGTGCAGGCCTGGTGTGATGCATGGGTTTGAAGTGCAAAGCTTGGCCGTGCAAAAGCGGTTGCACCGCCTGCTGTGGCTGCTGGTTACTGGCTGGACTTTGCTTGGTGTGATTGCCTGCAGGACGCCCTGCTCCCCAACCAGACCCTTGCGTCCTTGCGTGCTGTCATGGCGCCAAAGACGGCAGCCAAGGACGCCCTGCAAGCCCACCAGGCTGCCCAGCCACTTCGGCAGCTGGTGCTGTTTTCATCCGTGGCCTCCTTGGTGGGGGCGGCTGGGCAGGGCAACTACGTGGCTGCCAATGCCGTGCTGGACGCCTGGGCTGCCCAGGCGGCTGCGCAAGGAGTGGCTGCCAGCTCCATTCAGTGGGGTGCTTGGGCCAGCGCAGGTGCGCTTGTGCCCAGGCCTGATGCACAGCGCCTGCAGTGAGAATGGCCTGCCAGGCACAGCCTGTGTCCTGATACTGGTTGCCAGCTGCATGTGGCTGCATGTGCAGGTGCCTGCAAGGCAATGCATGAATGGTGCAACAGTAATCCATGTTGCCCCGCCGCTGATGCATGGCATGCTCCCTGCTCCTCATGCAGGCATGGCGTCTGCTGCTGTCATGGCACGCCTGGTCCGCATTGGTCAGGGCGTGCTGGACCCCGAGCACGGCCTGTCAGCTCTGGCGGCCGTCCTGCGCAGCGCTGCTGCGGCGCTGCCGGAGCGGCCGGTCGTGGTCACGGTCAACCCCTTTGACTGGACGGCCTACCGGCAGCACATGCAGGCGAGCAATGCCCTGCACCTGGCACCAGAGCAGCCTGCATTGCACCTGCTGTCCAGTGCCCAATGCTTCTGGGCAGGATGCTGCTGCCCGGGGTTGCCGCCCAACTGGAGGCCTGCCCGGCGCACACACAATCGGCTGGTGGTGCTCTGGTGCTGGCATGGCCCCCGTGCAGGCGGCACCAGGCATGTACCAGGACATGTGGCAGGAAGCGGGAGGGGAAGGCGCAGCCGCTACTGCGGCCAGGCGCACGGATGCGGCAACGGGCGCCATGGTCAGCCGTGAATCTGTGCTCCTGCAAGTGGAGGGAGCCCTGAGGGATGTGCTGGGCAGTGTGCCTGAGGCAAACGAGCCCCTGATGTCAGGTGTGTTGTGCTGCTGCAGTGGGGACTGGCTCTAAAATGGTTGGCTGCCGCATGTGTAGCCAGCCGGACGGCCTGCGCATCCGCCGACTGCGCTGTGGACAGGGCTTACTCCTCTGGCACGCTGTGTTATCCTGCAGCTGGCCTGGACTCCCTGGGTGCGGTGGAGTTTGTCAATGTGGCCAGCAGGCGGCTCAACCTGCAGCTCCCATCAACCCTCATCTTTGATTATGTGAGCTGCCAAGTGGCCACAGCCATCCATCTGTTGCCCTGCATGACTGCCTGCACCCTCAGCATGCAGATTTGCCCGCCAGCTGTCGCGCCTTCTAGAGCTCACGCAGCCGCCTTGCCTGTCAAGACACGGCCGCCACTGCCCCAGAAGCGCCCTCACTGCCAGGCTGGTTGCATGGCTGTGCTGCCGCAGCCCACGTCATCGGCCATCACGTCCTTCCTGATGACCAAGCTGGCAACCACCACCAGCGCCCAGCAGCATGCAGCAGCGCCCCAGAAGCCAGCAGCAGCTGCGATGCCGCCGCCACGCTCGTCACTGCTGCCCTCCCCCGGCGCAGCTGAGCCCAGCATCCGGGCGGTGTCCGTCATGGGCATGCTGCTGCGGCCGTTTGAGCATGCAGCAGGGCGGCAGCAGCCCGAGCCGCTGCCGCAGCCGCCGCCGCTGGTGGACATTATTGTGCATGTGCCTGACGAGCGCTGGGCAGTGGATGCGGCGGCTGGCAAGCTGACGGGTGCCGCCCTGCCCCCTCGCTTTGGTGCCTTCATGTCCAGTGTGGCGACATTTGATGCCGCCGCCTTTGGGCTGTCGCCGGGCGAGGCCCTGGCCATGGACCCGCAGCACCGCCTGCTGCTGGAAGCTGCAGGACAGCTGCTGCCCGCCGCGCAGGACAGCGGCAGCGCCAGCCGCCAGACGGGCGTGTTTGTGGGGATCAGCTGGACAGAGTATGCGCAGCTGGCAGCAGCGCACGGCCTGCCCCTGAGCACCTACTCCGCCCAGGGGGCTGTGCTGAGCGTGGGTTGCGGCAGGATCAGCTACCACTGCGCCCTCACCGGCCCCAGCCTGTGCGTGGACACGGCATGCAGCAGCTCCCTGGTGGCAGCCCACCTGGCCCGCCAGGCCCTGCTGGGCGGCGGCGGCGGCAGCAGCTGCACCTCGGCGCTGGTGGGCGGCGTCAACATGATGCTGCTGCCCTCCACCACCGCCATGTTTGCCAAGGCGGGCATGCTGGCGCCCGACGGCCGCTGCAAGACGCTGGACGCAGCTGCGGACGGCTACGTGCGCTCAGAAGCCTGCGCCATGGCCCTGCTGGCGCCTGGCGCCAGGCCAGGGGCGCTGGCTCTGCTGCGTGGGGCAGCTGTCAACCAGGATGGCAGGGCCAGCAGCCTGACCGCGCCCAGCGGGCCGGCGCAGCAGGAGGCGGTGCGCGCGGCGCTGGCGGATGCGCAGCTGGCGGAGGTTGAGGTGGCAGCCCTGCAGATGCACGGCACAGGTGGGTGGGGGTGGGGATGGTGCACAGCGGCGGAGGGGAGCGAGGGGGCGGCTGGTCGCCTGCCCGCATCCTTCCGAATCCTGTTCACACACGACTTTACCAGCTTGACCCCGCCCCCCAACATCATCTGCAGGCACCGCGCTGGGCGACCCCATTGAGGTGGGGGCAGCCCTGGAGGTGTACCTGCCTGCAGCCCCCGAACGCGGCCTCCCCCTGGCCCTGCTGGCCAACAAGCCGTTTGTGGGCCACTCAGAGCCGGCGGCAGGCATCAGCGGGGTGGTGTATGCCGCCCACCAGCTTGCCCACAGCCTGGCTGCCCCTCAGCTGCACCTGCGCAGCTTGAACCCCTACGTTGGCAGCGTGCTGGCGTCGAAAGGGCTGCAGGCAGCTGCTGGGCAGCTGGTGCTGCCAAGGGGCGGCATGCCTCTAGCCGCCAGCAGCCGGGGCCAGGGGATGGCGGTCAGTGCATTCGCATTCCAGGTGGGTTGGCGGTCTGATTGTATTAGCCGAGTTTATTACTTTATTTGCCCATGGACTGGCCATGCATTGGGTGCCGCATGCTGCTGTGCCAAGCGGACCGGGAATCAGCTGCTGGGTGGCTGCCCCCCCCCCCCCCCCCCAAACTCACAGCACGCACCGCGCAAACTGCAGGGCACGAACGCTCATGCCATCATGTCAGCCGCGCCAGTCTACTCTGCCACTCCCTCCCAGCCAGCGCTGGCATGGCGCAGGCAGAGGGTCTGGCCACACCCACGCCACTCCAGCCTGCTCACCCGCTCAGTGTCCGCGGGCCCAGCAGCTGCCGTGGTTGAGGCAGCGCTCTGCGCCCACAGGATGGCGGTGCTGTGGGACCATCGGGTGCGGCTGCTTGCCAGGGCCTTGCTCCTGCTTGCTTTGGCTCTCTGCAGGACACAATGGCACGATTGTGCGCGCCTGCATGCATAGCACTGCTGCTGCCTGAGGCGGCTGCTCACCTGCCCCTCTCACGTGCCAGCAAGCACCTGTGTGTGCATCTGTGCGCCCTGCACTGTGCAGGTGCTGGGCAGGGCACTGGTGCCAGGCGTGACGTTCATGGAGCTGGCGGCTCGCTGCATGGATATGCTGCTGTCAGACACCACTGGTATACCCAGCAGCAGCGGCGGCGGCCAGCTCCAGCCAGCTCTGTCAGCCCTGACCATCCCTGCGCCTTGCTTCCTGCCAGCGCTGGGCAGCGCTGCCGCAGCCGGCGCTGTGCTGCGCTGCCAGATCTCCACGGCTGGTGTGGTGGAGGTGTACAGCGGGGCCAGCAGCGGCAGGCAAACACACATGCATGCCGCGGCAGCAGTCTGGCGGGCCAGCCCGGCTGCGAGCGGGCTGCTTGCCGCGCGGGCTGCCACAGCCCTGGCGCCTCTCATCTCAGCAGCTGCCGTTGCCGCCGTCACCATCACCGGCGCGCTTGCAGCAGTGGCAGAGGTGTCAGCTGTCAGTCCTGCCGCCTCCTCAGCTCATGCCACAGCAGAGGCCGGGCAGCTTGATGCGGTGCTGCAGCTGTGTGCGGCCGCAAAAGGGCACGCAGAGCAGCGCTTGGCGTCTGTACTGCACGTGCCTGCAGCAGCTGACCTGTACAGCTCGCAGACCTACAGCAACCTGTCAGCTGCTGCTGGGTTGATGGCTGCTGCTGCCATCAGACCAGGGCTGTCGCAGCGGCTGCTGGTGGCAGACTGCCGCCTGGCGCTGCCGGACGGCGCAGCTGCCAGCACCCTGCAGGGGTTGCAGGCGAGGGCGCTGGCTGCGCTGCCAGCAGCGCCGGCTGCAGCGGCAACAGCAGCGGCGGCCGCAGCACCCGAAGAGGCGGCCATGCAGCAAGCCCAAGACATGCTGTACGACCTTGAGCTGGTGGCAGCAACCGTGGCAGCAACCCAGGCGGAGGCAGGGCAGCTGCAGGCGGCAGCTCCCAGCCATGCCACCCTGCTGTCGGTCCGCCGCACATCTGCGGCTCTGGCTGCGACGGCGCACGCCATGGCAGCTGCTCAGCAGCTGATGCATGGCGGCAGAATGACAGGCAGGAGTGCTGCACTCACTGCATCTGGCCTGCTGGCTGCCAGCGACCCTGGGCGCAGCCAGCCTGCTCCGGTGAGTTTTGGGAGACTATTGACAGCAGCGGTCATTGCGCGGCGCGCAGTTCCCCAGCAGAGATCCAGAGACCAAGCGCTGAGGGATGGTGTGTCACCAGCCTGCTGTGTCATCGTCCACATGTCCCTTGCATTGCTCACGCCTGACCGACCATGCAGGCTGCGGCGGGGCTGGCCGGTCTGCTGAAGGCCGTCGAGGCGGAGGCCGGCATGCCTGGCGGGCTGTTGGACGCAGACCCACTGCATCCAGGAGCCAAGCCAATGGTGCAGCTGGCTTGGAGCACACAGGAGACGCTTGCCACGGGCATGTCTGTATTTGGCCAAGCCATCAGGTGAGCTGGGTGCTGGCAGGCTAGGGAGTGCATGCATGCTGCTGGCACTTGGCGTGGTCTGGTGCGCAAGCACAAGCCTGAGGCGTGTGCAGGGCCCGGGCACTGCAGCAGTGCATGGCTGACAAGGACTGACGCGCTTGGCCATGGCACGCAGGTCTGGCGCACAGTATGTGCAGCAGCTCTTTTCGCAACCTGCCAGCTTCCTGCCGGGTGACCACCAGCTGATTCCCAGGCCGAGGGGTGCACTCAACAACTTGACAGCCGCGGCGGTGGCTGCGCCAGCGCACCTGCAAGCCGGCCAGGTGGTGGTGGCGGTCAAGGCAACAGGCATCAACTTCAGGGATGTGCTGAACATTCTCAACATGTACCCTGGAGACGCCGGCAACCCGGGCAGCGACTGCTCAGGCAAGTGCGCTGGCTGCTAATAATGGCATACAGAGCTGCCCTGCGGGCGGCATCAAGTGCGCAGTGGCGCACGTGGGGTGCCATCCTAGGTTTGAGCACATGAGCAGATTGGTAGATGATCGCGCCGACCAGCACCACCCATGCTTGTGCTTGTGTGTGCAGGCGTTGTGGTGGCCACTGCACCTGACGTGTCTACCCTGCAGCCTGGGCAGATGGTGTTTGGGCTGGCAGAGGGCTGCCTGGGCACCCTGGTGACCTGTGCCGCAGAGATGCTGGCCCCAGCTCCCAATGTCATGTCCCATGAGTCTGCCGCCAGCATGCCCACGGTGTTCATCACAGCCCAGCTGGCCATGCAGTCCGCCGCTGCCATAGCAGCTGGCGACACCGTGCTGGTGCACGGCGGCACTGGAGGCGTGGGCCTGGCAGCGCTGCAGGTGATTGGTGCGGCGGGCGCCACAGCTGCAGCCACCGCGGGCAGCCCCTCCAAGCGCGCCCTGCTGCGCTCCCTCGGCTGCGCAGCCGTGGTGGGGTCGCGCGACACGGGCTTTGCTGCGCAGCTGGCCCAGCTGGGCGGCGTGGCGGTGGTGCTCAACTCGCTGACCTCGCCGGGCATGGTGGCAGCCAGCCTGGCAGCCCTGCTGCC
>Ga0315908_10003180_pt1 | contig 11887 bp, 5 predicted proteins | sample LakEriMetagenome_12_FD_203520 | JGI IMG/M metagenome (GOLD analysis project Ga0315908, IMG submission 203520) | Freshwater fungal communities from buoy surface, Lake Erie, Ohio, United States - Buoy 4 MA124 | ecosystem: Environmental > Aquatic > Freshwater > Lake > Lake biofilm | place: USA...
ATCATGATCAATATACACATCTTGCACCTTAAATAAATTATCAAGATATGCTCAAGTTTTATATACTCTTTGATTAATTTAATCATTAAAATCATACTTATCCTATTAGATTGTAGAGTTTCTAATTAGACAAAATTGTTAATTTTTCTATTAAGGACTAAGTCAAGGAAGTATATTAGAAATCACTTAATTTTATTTATGGTTTTCAAGAAATTATTTAATACTCAAATGCTTTAAGTTGGTCTAATTCAAATTATAATTATACTCCTAATTTCTTTATTGATTTTTAAAATACATGCAAGTTCACACTTTTACCTGGTTTAGATATTTATTCTTATCAGGTTTATCTTAAAATTTCATGACATATCATATATGTTTAATGTATTTGTCAAATTTATTATTTATAATATATTTATTATATTTAATTAATATGTTAAATATATTTATATAATTAATATATTTTAAATTAATAAAATAATATTATTCATAATATTCATGGATAGAATTTTAATCCAAAAACATTAAATAATTTGCCTTATAAAAGGTCCAACATTGGTTAAGTAATAAAATTAATCCGAAATAATAAGTAATTAAGAAAAATCTAGAAGTATTGATAAATTCAAATAGATAATAATGGAATAAACCTAATTAAAATAAAATAATAACAAATCATATAAGTCAATAAATAGTTCTAATAATAAAAGTTAAAGATCTAAATCTTTAGAATAAAAATATAAAGATAATAGATTTTATTATATATTTGGAAATTAAAAGAAAAACTTAGTTTATTTTTCAACATAATAATTTTCAGGTAAACTTTTGAATGTAAATAAATCAATGGGATTTTATAAAATAATATAATAAAATAGTAATGAAGTTATTTAAGAATTTAAATTTGATTAAGTGTTTGAAAAAAGAAGAGAATTTAATATAAGTAGTAACAAATAGATAAAATAAATGAGTAAGAACTTATTGAGAAAAACAAACACTTGCATTTTTATAATGGGTCATAGAAACTCAGGAATGAAAAAATTAGTATAAAATGGAAGAGGATATTTATAGAAAACAGTGAGTGAAATTCTAAAAGAGTTAAAGGAGAAGAAAAATTAAGAATACAAATTATTTGTAAGTGAATACAGGATAGAGAGAGATGAAATGGTGTAAGAGGAAGAGAAAGAGGGTATGATAAATATTAATGGGTTTTATTGTAGGGAAATCAGGTAGTTGAGTGATTGTTATTAAGAATTAAATAGGGATAGGGATGGACATTATGTAAGTAAGTTATTATTATTGAGCGAGGATTAGATCATAGGAGTCATCAACATTGTTGTCCTTAATCAACTTACTTCTATTCTCCAATCACACATCATTCACAAGTTTATCAAGTAAAGTTCCCTTAAGTCACCTAATCCTTTATTAGATTCCATCAAGGTATCATATTATCATGTTATCATATTATCATATTATCGTATTATCCTTATCTAATTAGGAAGGTTCTTTTAAAAATAGTTAATTTTTATTCATAGCAACTGTTAACAATAATCCTCAAGATAAAAACAACAATCTGAATCTATTAAACTTCTGTTCTTAATTAAGACAATAAATTAAGCTTTGCTTCAACAGCATTAATTTTAATAATCAAAAGATAGTGACAATCAACCAACAATCGAATAAAAAAAATAAAACTTCGAAGTCACTTTCAAAAAGTAACAATAAATGAGGAATGCATTCCCTTTACAGAAATCTTGATAGTTTTTAAACCTAAACTGATTAATAACAGTCCATTTAAGATATCAGAAATTTAAAGGAAGAAATGAATAATATGAGGCAAAGACTAGATTTGATAAATAGCAGCACATTTCTATAAGAGGATTAAAAGAAGTATAATTATTCTCAAAATAATAGTCAGCAATAGAACTATTCTAACATTAAAAGTGTTTAGTAAAGTTAAGATTAACATTTATATTCCACTGCTAATTTTGATAATAATAGATTCAATTCGTAAGAAAACATTCAGCCTTCTTAAAAAAATACTTTTAATTAAAATATTCATCATTAATGTGATAACGAAAATTTCAATTATTATAATGGAAATCCAAAAGTTATTTATGAGTAGAAGTCATAAGATTTATCAAAAAATTAAAAAATTAATTAGTTAGAAAAATAGAAAAAGCTTTTACAAGATTCTAATACAAAGTTAGAAAATCATCTTTCAAATCTATAAAATTAATTGAATTAATAATAAATAAGTTTTTAATAATAGTTAAACCTTTTGTAAGTTAAAAATTCAAGAGATTAATAGTCGATTAAAAAAGATAATCTTAATAATTAAATGGAAATGATTTAAAGTGATAAACAGTAATAATTTTAAGAAATTGATTAAGTATCATCTGTTTCTTCTAAATCTTCAGATAATTTTTATAAGATTAAATAAAATATTTAAAAGGCTAATAAACAATATCCAGAAATGAACTTATTTGATTAGGAATAAATGATAGTAAATTATAAAATAGAAACTATGAAAAGAGATAATCTTACATAAGAGTTCAAAATATTGTATTATAAAAGTTAAGAAATTAATAAAATAATAAAAGAACAAAATCAATTAATTTAATAATAAGCAAGTGATACCAATTAATTGCTAGATTTAAATTAGAATTTCAATAAAAAATGTAAAAATTAAAAGCAAAAATTTAAAAAATTAGTTAAACTAAATGACTAATACAAAAACTAATTAATTTAGGTATAGTAATCTAACGATTAATTTAAATTGTTAATTTAAAAATAATTAGATTAAGTCGAAATAATTGATTAGAAAAATTAATCTTAATCCCTAGAAATTTAAGAGATTCAAAAATAATTATAAATTAAAGAATATCAAAATATTGATTTATCAAATTAAAATTAAAATCAGCTTATTAAAATAGAAAAATTAAATTAAGATATAGATTTATTAAAAGAATAAAACAAAATGAATTTAAAAAATCAAGAAGACAAAATAAAATAATTATAATATTAAATTTAAATTAATGATTAAGAAAATAATAAATTTCAATAAAAAAATCATATTATTTAATAGTAATAAGAGGAAATTGGTAGTTAAAAAGAAAAATTACTAAAACTAAAGGAAAAAATTAATCAATTTTAATAGAAGATTGATTAATTGCAATAATAATAATTAGAAGATAATAAAATTAAAAATGAATTAATTTAAGATAATTAATAGTTAGAGCAATAAATATAATAATTTATGTTAGAAAAATAAAGGTTAATTTAAAAAATTGATGATTACAAAAAATTATTGCATGAATAATAAGAAGAAAATATTGATTAAAAATAAAAAATTTTAGACTAAGAAATCTAAAATTATTCAAAACAAGAATTGGTTTAATAAATTAATATTTTAAATGAGGAAATTTAAAAAGAAAAAAACAATAATTAGATCTTAGTTTAAGAACTAAAGCACTAAAAAACTATTGTTTAATAATAAGAATAATTGATAATTGGTAAAGGCTTAAATGATAAAGAAATTTATGATAATTAAAAAATAATTCAATTAAAAAAAGTTATCGAATAAAAGGAATAATTAATTCAAAATTAAGAATAAATAATTCTTAAAGTAATTATAATATTTATATTTAAAATAAATTATATAGATGCAAATATAAGTTGGTGAATTCAAATAATTAAATATTGAATCCAATGATAAATTATAAGATTATTAATAATAAATTAAAGAAGTTATTTAATAAAAAGACAATTAAATATAATCATTATAATAAGAATTAAACGATTTTTAGTAAAAAAATAAAAATATGGATTTATAAATTTAAAATTTATGTCAAACAATTTAAAAAATATAAGATGAAAAAAACGATATTAATAATGAATACAAATTAAAAAAATATGAACTGAATAAAGTTAAAAATAATTTAAAGCAAGTAAAAATATTATTTTAATATTTAGAAATAAAACATGTTTGAGGATTAAGTTTAGACAATTAGTTAGCATTATCAATAATAATTGGATTAGATTTAAAATTAATAATAAGAATAAGAAACAAAAAATATTAAAAAATAACAAAAAATGAACTTACTTTCTGATATAAAAGGAATTATTAATCAGCATAAACTTTAATTAAGACAAATTTGATTATAATTAATTATTGTTTTATAGATTTATTAAATTTAAAATTTTATTAGATCAGTTTAATTCTTTATTTTTTTAAATACTAAAAACTTCTAAATTTTATGAATTAATAAAAAATTCTTCATTATTATCGATACCATGTTGACAATTATTATTAAAAAAATTATTTTGAGATGTTTTAATATTATCATCTTGAATTTATTAAGACTTTTTTATTGATATTTAAGCTTATTATAAATTATTTTATTTTTATTTTTCAACATCTTCTTCATTAATCATAGATTAATTTTATTCTTCATTAATCATACAATTTTATTATTCAATTTCTTTAGTTAGAAGATTAATGATGCTTTATTGATTATTTTTATTATTGTAATCTGAAAATCTTTTATTTAAACTAGAATAATCAGTAAGATTAATGTTTGGTTTTTTATCTAATAAAATACTTTCTTCTTCAACATTTAATTAATCATTAATATGATTTTAATTAGTGATAGGGATTTCTAGATTTGAATTATCTAATTAATCTTGATTCTGATATTTAGTTTATTAAGGAGAATAAGTTTAATTTAAATTATTATTTTTATTTTTAAATTGATAAATCCACTTAGAAATAGCTTGGGTTTTAGTAAGTGGGTTAGTCCTATCATAATCAGTCGATAGATTTTCTTAAATTTCAGAATAAAGTTCTTCATTAGTAGTCTTAAACTTAAGTGGGAAAAAATATTTATTGATTTTCATGCTAGGCATTACATAGTTTCCAATTGCTATAAAGAGTGCAACATAGTCAATCATAATTAACTAATATTAATTATTAGCATCAGATTGAACACAAAGATAATATCCAATGATATAAATAATAGGAATAAGGTTGAAAATAAGAGAAAGAGATAAATTCATTTTAGTGGAGAAGAGGATAGGATCAGAGTAGATTTTGAAAATGTTGATTTTCTCAGCATAAAAGTAAAGAACAAAACCAAAAAAAACAATGACTCCTATAATTGGGGAGATAGAGATGTAGAAAGCAGTAAAGAGGAGAGTAGAAAGTAGTTGAGAATAGTTGAGTTCAATCTGAAGGGGAGGATTTGTGAATATATCATGTACTTATTTCTAAGTCATGAACTCTCTATACTCTTTGCCTTTAAATGGGTCCATGATCTTTTTTCTCCTCCAAAGGTTGAATAAGTACTCTGGATCCACTAAATTTATAATAGGAGTTATTATAGATTGAGTTATTATAATATTTACAGATTTATCTACAAGTCCATCCTCAACGTAATAGTTCTGTTTGTAGATTGTTTTTTCTACAATGAAAAGTAACAAGGCCTTGTTTATAAATTAGCATATTGATAATTTCTATGCTATACTCACTGATATTTCGGTTTGAGTAGAGTGTTTTTCTAGAAATGTTGTTATTTTATATACTGTTATTCTCAGCAAATAGTTTATTAACATTATTAAGATACTAGCTATTTAAATAAGGGTTTATGACTTAAAATCATTTTGATTTTTATTTACACTGCTCACTTAATTCTGTTCATAATAAATTTCATAAATAATTAAAAAGGAAATACTTAACACTATTGTCAATATTATATATCCTATTAACATTCTTAATATTTTTTCTGTTTAACTGTACCCTTAGTTTTCCCATATTAAGTCATTAGGCTCAGGAGCTCTTTTAGGTTAAAGTAATATTGTTTCTCCTTTGTAATCTTAGTTTATTGTCTTATCAAAATACATGTATCTACTATTATCTTAAATTTTATGCGATCTAAATAGCCTTTTTATTTTTTCTATAAAACTTTGTTTCGTTTTCTTTATAATATATTTTACAATATCCTAATTATCAAACGTTATTATAACTGTTCCACTTGTAAATTATTAATGTTCTTTATTATATAATGAATCTTATATTTATTTTAAATACTTCTTTTCTTCTAAGTATAGTTATTTTTTCTTTTTTATATTTTCTTTTAATTTTTATTCTTCATTTTATAACAAAATACTGAATGTTTAAACTATTTTAATTTTATTTTTACCTAAACTTATTTATCTTTCAAATTTTTATGACTAATCTTAATTTTAATCAATTTTATTTATTTTATTCGTTAATGAATTATTTTTTTATGACATAGATATTCATCTTTTGAATAACAACTCAGAATTTATATTTTTTTATTTTTCATTTTGTATTTTATTATATTCTTTTAAATCCATGGAAAAGCTAATTTTTTCTATTTTATAATTACTGAATTTTTTTTAATAAGATTTATTATTTTGAAAGAATTTATCAATAATTAAAACAATATGCTATTACTAATATTATTTTTTAGGAAGATTATTAATGATAATAGAATAATCTCTTGGGGAATTGATATAACTATCGATTCTTTTAGCATCTAATCTCTGCTTAACAAGTTAAAAATGATGAATAAAAATGATTAAGAGAACAACAATTAGATTTATGAAAGATTAAGACGAGATATCTTATGAATTAAAAATGGATGATAAAACATAAATTTAATTAGAGCACGGTTTAGATTCTTTAATTAAAATTTTTTTGCAATTTTAGCCTTCGTTATTTCTCTTTAGGGAGTAAATATTGGGAATGAGTTAGAAAAGGGCAATAAAGATGCAATACTTAAGAAACTAAATGTAAATAGGGAAAATATAACTCATTTACAATAATTGATTGTAAGAGTAACTGCACATAGATAGTTTTCTTTTGTTGATGAGTTTGGTGCAACATACACAGTATTGCAAATCATGATTGGAGTGACCATCTGGAATATAAGAAATTCCTGTTGAACTTGCCTTCAAGTGGTTCTCTACTAACTCCATATCTGGAGGGTTTTAATCAGGAAAGTATAATTTATTATGAATCCAGTCTTCTTAATCTAATTACTCTTCTAAATTCATTCGATAATTTATTTTATATATTTTTGTAATATGTTTAATATTTAATTTAAATCCTCTCACTTTTTCATACTTGATCATTTTCATCCAATTAATCTTACTCCTACTGCTATTACTACTACTACTATTGGAACTATAAAATTGCGTTTAAAATGTTTTGTTCATCAAATTATTCATTCTAAGACTGATTTGGCTGTTTTTCCTTTTCCATAATTTTTTTTAGTTCAATTTCTAATGCAGCAACTACTTTAATCAACCTTTCTGAAGTTGAATTAACAGCCAATAAATCCATAGCCTAATCCGTGTCATCATTCAACTGATAAGCAATAGAAGCAGACCAATGACTGTATTTTTCAAAATCATTTAATTGTGGTTATTAACCAACCTTTTTAAAATAGATTTTGGAAAATTAGTATTGCTGGATTTAATTAATAAGTTTCTAAGTGCTTTCTAAAATAATTTATAAATCATTTTATTATTACTTAACATCAAATAAATCATTATAAGATGCAAAAGCCAAAGCCTATGTTCCATCTTCAACCCAACATGATTTAACAGTGATTCAATTATGAGCAGTGCATTATATAACAGCTCTTCCATCATGTAAAAATTAACATTCATCAATATGCATTAATATACCAATATCTCCTTCTTACGCTTAATAATTTGTGAAGTTAGGTAAATAAATAAATTTTCTATTAGATTGCATTACCCTCTAAATCATTAGCCTGTATCGCATTTCGAATAAGTGTAATCCTAAAGGTTATGTTGGAAACATCACATCATTGTAAAAAAATATTGGCAATTCTTTCTCCCAACCTTCCTTTATTTTCTATGATTCAATTTTTTTCCCTGAATATTCTGAAGGGAAAAATTGTTACACCAATTCCGCTATTATTTATGTTTCATTCATATATTTAGGGTCTATGTTGCAAGGCTCTCTACATTTTGGACATGTTTTTTTGCAAATTTGAAGCGATTTTACTAAACACGTTCTGCAATATGTATGTCCACAGTTTGTTGTTACTGGTTCGCATAAAATGTCAAGACATAATGAACATTCGAAGTTTTATCGAAATACTTGTTGTTTTTTCTCAGAAATCATACTCTTTTTAGCAATTATTTATTATTTAATTATAATTTTTTTCTGATATAAAAATTTATTTTATAATAATTTTAAAAATTTTTAAGTTTTTTTATTAAATATTTATCTCTAATTTTTTTTATTTTCATTTTCAAATTTTAAAATATCAAAATTTAAAAATTTTAAACTTTTTAATTTTAAATTTATTTTGTTTTATTTAATATATATTTAGATATGTCATTCTATTTTTAAAAGAAGTTAGAAAAAAAATTCTAAAAATATGAGATATGATATCGCTAATGTTAAATTTATATTAATGACCTCTTAATAAAAATATTCAATCATATATAAAAGAAATAAAATTAAATTCTAGCATTTATTTATTTTTAATTCTTGATAATAAATTTAATTTAAAGTATAGAAAATATATGAATATAATAAGAAGATAAATAAAAATTAATATTTTATATAAAACATTCAAAGATAAAGTAATATACAAAATTAATTTTTAAATAGAATATAAATTAAATTTTAAATTATCAGATTAGAATTTAAGAAATGGAATTTTCTAATTATTTGTTTTCATCTTCATGTTAGTATTTATTTCCTACTGCAACAGCAGCAATAGCTTTCCTTCCAATATAATATAATTGTTTGTCAGTTAAATGATATTTATTAATTTATCTTTAAATATGAGGTTTAGAGAAGGTAAAAGCTCCTTAATTTATAGGTTCTTCTTAAACCCAATAGACTTTGCAGTTTTTATTCAACTAAGAGAAAATAGAGTTAAGTTAGGATTCAGGAAAAGGTAACAACTCTTCCAATGAAATCAAAAGAGTATCTGATTAAGCTTACTGACCTACAGAGTCAATAATCCTTTAGATATCATAAACATACTTTCCAGAGCAGATAATGATGCGAGTTTTTTAGTTAAGGTTAGAATTATAATATTAAATGATGGGTTGGAAGGATGTGTGAGTATCAAAAAGGGAAAGATGGGATACAGCTTTAGCACTTCTGAGAAGTTGTTTAGGACTGGCAATCACTAAAGGCTTTCTGTAATTCCTTAACATTTATCTTCTAAGCAGATGAAAGTAATTTGCTGGAGTTGTTGGATTAGCGAATTAGAAATTAATATCTTAATAGTTAGAGTAAAAGTTATCATCACTCACTTGAGAATGTGATCTATTTAAATTGTGTTCAGAGTATTTGAAGTGTTCATTTATACCATCGCTGTTTCCCATCTATAAAAATCTCTCAATTCTGCAGCTTGAATGTTCGGGACCCTATTGTATTGAATTTTATTATAATATTTATATTATAATAAAATATTATTATATTATTAAGATACTTGTTTTATAAAATACTATTTGAAAATGATATAATTAATATAATATATTATTGAATATGTACCATTCCATCGAACCCATGAGGTAATAATACAACCATGGCATTGGACCTTAACCACTTGCTTTCTGAACAAGTAAGATAAGTATCAAAGAATATTTATCCGCCATTAAAAAAATCTCCAAACTATGCTTCCCAAATATTGAGATTAAGACTAGTTTCTGATGCATAGCCCCACTCATAACACAATACACTGTACTCACTCAATGGACTATTTTTGACTTAAAACCTGCCCCTTCCAGTGATCTACTCACTATACTATTAAATATTATTTAGTTCTGTCTCATTCTTCTGATCGACCATCACCCAATGTCTCTAACTAAATGTACCTCTTTCAACATCTTGTCCACTCATCCTCACATTGAATCCATCATTAATTAGACTCATAACTGCCATCGTCTCTCCTGTGCTCCAATCTACCACATTTTACTCAATTTGTTTAATTCTATCTTAAACAAAGAACTTACTTAATCTTTAATGAACTGTGAACTCTTTATCTATATTTACACTTTACAGTCCTAATTCTTTTAATATATTTATCTCCACTCCTGTATTATTAGGTTCTTAGCCAAACATGCTTAGTTTAACTGATGACCACTTTTCCGTCATTGTCCTATTTCCTTTGAATTATTCATCATTTAACTACTAAATTCTTTATTCATCAGTGAGAGATATTTTAGCATTTTCAAAAGCTTATTCACATTTAATTAAGACTTATTGTTTAATATTAGTGATGTAAGTATGATCAATGATATTAGAATTGATGAGATGCTGAGTATAATTGGAAGAGAGTACGTACTTGGATGACCTTATGATATTATACATGGAGGGTTAAGTGAAAGAAGGTTCATCAACCTCATTATGTCCATACTTTCTATAACAATTAAGATCTATGAGGATATCTTGCTTATACTTGGTCCTGAATATTAATGCAAATCTAACAGCATTGAGGATACTGGGAATATGATTGGCATTAACATGTAAGATAGGGACAGGAAAAGCCTTAACAATTTCTGAACAATACTTGTGCTATCTTCCATGTAAAGGGGCAGTAGTATATCCTATTTAATTGTTTACTACTACATGGATTGTTCCATGGACTGAATAGTTCTAAAGTTAGTTTAGTAGAAGAGCTTCATAAACTACTCCTTAACCACTGAATGCTGCGTCTCCATGTAGTTATAAGTTTAGAACACTCATTGCATCTAAACTATCCTCCATCTTTGCTCTTGTCTTACCTTAGCTTACAGGGTTACTTGTTTCTAGATGCGAAGGGTTGTGAATCATTGATACTTTTGTTTTAGAATTTATGTGAAAATTGCTGCATGATATGTGACTTACCACATCATCTATTCCAGAGTAAATGCTAGATGGAATATCTGATCTAATATCATCATATTTTATTATTATTATAAAAATATATTATTATTATCATAATATATTATTATTATCATAATTATTATTATTATTATCATAATATATTATTATTATCATAATATATTATTATTATCATAATATATTATTATCTTTATATTATGTTATAATTATAATAATTACCTGCCTTGAATCTTCCTTATTAATTCATCTAAAGGGTATTGCAATAAATTGACTAAGACATTTAGTCTTCCTCTATGAGGCATAGCTAAAACAACTTTTTCGATTCCTACATTTTGGCACTCTCTTAATAACTTATCCATTAAAATTATCATTCCTTCTGCTCCTTCACATCCATATCTTTTGAATGTTCCGAATTTCTTGTGTAAAAATTGGTCTAAACCTTCACTTTCTAATATCAACTTCAATATTTCTTTTTCTTCATTTTGTGATATTTCGTTACTCATACATTCTTCGTATGTGTTATAAAGCCAATCTTCTTCTTCTGGATTTTATTCTAAAAATTATTAGAATTCGACTCCTACATAAGACAAATACATCTTTTTCAATTTTGATTCTAAATCTGACATTGATTCACTATTATTAACTATATTCACTCCATTTATTTCTTTTATTTCATCTTTGTATTTTAAACCGAAATCATTACAATTTGGAAATTCATTATTGCTTATATTTATTAGTTATATTTTTATTTATTTTTATATATTTATTTATCTTTTACTTTTTTAGAATTTCTAATGGATCTAATCTTGAAAAATGATGACCTTTTTCTCTATAATGTTTTAACATATTCATTATCTTTAACTCATATTCATTTTGATATATTTTATCAACATTAATCTTATAATCAAGTCTATTTCCTTGATATCTTTATATATTATATGAATTTGTGATAACCATAGTTTTTGTTTTTACAAAATTTCTTAAAAGTCT
>Ga0315908_10003181_pt1 | contig 11886 bp, 9 predicted proteins | sample LakEriMetagenome_12_FD_203520 | JGI IMG/M metagenome (GOLD analysis project Ga0315908, IMG submission 203520) | Freshwater fungal communities from buoy surface, Lake Erie, Ohio, United States - Buoy 4 MA124 | ecosystem: Environmental > Aquatic > Freshwater > Lake > Lake biofilm | place: USA...
AACGATCCATTACAAAAAGTGCGTCACTTAATAAACAAAAACTAAGGTTTCATTTGCATTTTGGCTGACAAAATATACAATATGAACCGATTTCTATAATTAGCTTCAAGACTTGTAGTAAATGACCACAGTGAATACTTTCAAGATATTAATGAAGAAGAACTCAAAAAAGTATAATCGAGTTACGGTCAATTTCAGAAATCCTTTGAAGAAATAATAGAATAAGGAGTCAACACTTTATGTCATATTAACATTGATGATGAATCCCAAAGATTTGATGAAGATTTAAAAGACAGCATCAAATAAATGAAATAAGATCAATTAAAATTAATGGAAGGATTATTAGTTTTATTTAAAGATCTAGTAGAAAATGAATTTCCAAATGATAAATCTACTAAAATAATAGAATGTCCAAAACTATTAGAATCTATAAAAGAGTAAAAAGAATTATGGATGACTCGTAATTTGGATGGACATACTTATTCTCATTTCGCTGAATTAGTAAATGATGTGTATCAACCATTGATGAATCAAGTTGAAGATGTAGCAATACATAGTTAATGGGACAATACTATTTAGACATTCTTTGTTCAATTGTGTCAATATTATTATGTTTTTAGTTAATAACATGTCCATATGGTTACTCTTAAAAAAAATAGTTTACTCTTTCTTTAGTAGTTTAAGTTGTTGATTTAGAGTTCATTGTTGTTTGTTGAGAAGGAAGTAGTTGATCTTTAAAAAGTTAAGAAGTTTACATAGTTTTATCTTTATAGTTCAGCTATATTATTAGCTGGTACATAAGTCCCTTTTTGGACTGATATATTTTCAAATAATCTTCGTATCATTTACAATATATATATTAAATATTAATTATATATACATTACATATAAAATATATTACTATTAATTATTTATATATATTATATAAATTATATATACATAATATATAAATATTATCATAATAAAATTATGATTATAATAAATAGACCCTGTTGATTAAAATGAACATGAAACAGAAATAATAGATTAACAAAACCACATGAACTTATTTTATAAAGCATAATAATTATTAATAGAATTCCAAGAACCTTTAAGCTACATGAAGAGTCTTTATAAATTGATGGAAGAAAGTGAATTTTTAGAGCGTAAAGAGCTTAAAATGGTAGATTATGCAAATGGAATTAAAGATTTTGAAGTATTTTGTGAAACATCTGTATTGTTTTGCTCTAATATTTTGTTTTAAAACAATGAACTTTTAAGAATATTCTAAGAATTGAAGCCTACTATTATAATGAAACTTATTAAATAAGCTGAAAGTGCTCCTATTAGTGATGTGTAAGTTTCAGATGATGAGGAAGAAGAAAAGTATTTGTTATTCTATGGTTATAAGAAAGTTAATGAGTAAATTCATGGAAGTAATATATTCTATTGCAGAGGATGTATTGGACCATATTTCATCACTGATATTGAGTTGAAAACTGGAGTAATACATAATATTTTATATTCAATATATTAATAAAATAATAATATAATGATATGATAATATAATAATATGATAATTTATACACTATAATATGATAGACATTAACTGAAATGCTAGCAGAAGTAACTCCAGAAGGAAACAATAATATAAGAGTATATGAAAAAATAGGTGAAGACACAGTTCTTTTTATAGAGAAAGTTTTAAAGAGAGAATACAACCCAAAGAAATAAAAAGTGTTAGCAGAAATAATAGCAGAGCAACCAGGTCATGAGATATGGGTAGAAAAAGACAAAGCAGAAGATACTCAAAAAGGAATATACTTCTTTATGTAAGAGTATAATACTGCTAAATCATTCTATGAACACGAATTCATTCTCTTTCATTCTTATTTTCATTTTTAATTTGATTTCTAGCATTAGTAAATTCTAGTCTTAGCTGAAGGACCATAGGAATGTTAGCATTCAATTATTGAACATGAGTTTTAAAATGGAATTAGGATGATTGATTAGTTTAAAGATTTTGATGTTTATACTTATAATCAGATGGATCATAATTCTACTGATTTTTAAGATACTGATCATATTATCTCCAGGTAATCATAACTTCTATCATAATCAGATAATTTATTTTAATAACATCATAATATCATAATATTATATAATAATAATAATAATAATATTATAATCTAAAAATAGATACACAACTAATTATACTTGTACAAATGTTTTGGTTATAAAACTTCTAGATAACAAATTCGGCCAAGTATCTTTAATTACTAAAGAATAAAAAGAATAAATGGCAAAAGAAAACCGAGCAGACATCCAATTCTTTAAAATTCCAGAATTTGATGACGAATATATTCTATATAAATTATACCCTGACTACAAATCCTCATCCAAAAATAACAAAGAATACATTATATCCGATCTTGAAAAATCTTTAGAAAAAATAAGCGGATCAGGAATTACATAAAATTCTATTGAAGAAGATTTATGCAAACCAGTTAAGGAAAAAGGTACACCATTTTTAGATAATGATCCTGATGAGTATTTAAAATACTTTGTAGGAAAAGAAGCTGCATTCCCTGAAGGCAGTGAAGAGCTGAATTTCAATAAATAGGTTGAGGAAGTTGCAGATTTTGATTGTGAAAAATAGCATAAGAAATTGCCTATTTTGAAGGATCATAACTTTGAGGAGATTGAACTTATTTTCGGAAATATTATTTAGGGCAAGATGGAGGGTCTATTAAGTGATATTATCAAGGAAAGTGCGGTTAATAAATGTATGTTGGGTAAAGTTTATGAGATTAAGAGTAGTTGCAAAGAAAATATACTCTATCTTACCAGGATTGATGGAAGCAAAATCATTGAGGAGGTAAATATAATATATATTATGATCATATATTTATCATAATAATAATAATATAAAAATTATAATATTTAAACATGTATACATAGATATGTGTGGGCACTGATATCTCACCTGAAAAACTTCTATCAATGCCTAAGGATGACCTAGTTCCAATAGAAAAAAAATACTACCTTTAAATCTCGATGGAATCTCTAGAATTGCCTGAAAATTAGTATGAATTCAACAAAAAATTTGGAGGATACATGCCTGCAACTTGGTTGGAAATAGAACCAATCCATATACAAGATCCAGAAATAAAGAAGAAAGTAAAATTGTACATATAATTCTGGATAAAAACAGATCCTTTCAATCATAATTTCATCGGGTTTATAGACGAATATAATAATTATGATAAATGTTTAAAGGTTAATAACAATTTCAATAGGGAGACTTAGATCAAAGAACCTAATATGGACCCTATTATTTTTAATATCAAGAGTGCTCTTGCTAATTCTGCTGGACCATTAGTATTGTAGAGTATTATTGATTAGTTTGGAATCGGCTAGAGTCTTACTGAAAAAGCCAAGATTAAAAAGATGTTAAAAGCTAATTAGTGTAAGTTCTCCAAAATCTATATACCCATTTATTATAAAGGAAAGTCAGGTAATACATCAATATAAATAAAATATATATATATATTTAAATAATAATAATATTAATTTATGATGATAATTATTATAGGTTCTTCTTGTGATGTGATTGATCCTTAATTTATAGTCAAAAGTCTGTTCTTTTCGGCTGAGACGGGAGTGAACGAAGTATGTGATGGAATAAACTTTAGTATTAGTGATGTGTACTATATGGAAATAATAATATATGAAGATGCAGTGGGAGATGATGCAGAATTGGATATGTTAATAGCAAAAAGACAAGGCTATGTAAGTGTATAGAAACACAGAAAATACTCTGTTGCTGATAATGGATACACTTTAGAAGTTAGAATTTGGGCTAAACCAGCTTTATAAATTATTCATATGAAAAGTTTAATTTGTGATTGATCTTCACTATTGCAATTATATATTTATTATTTAATTTTATATAAAATTCTATTATTTAATAAGAAATTATATTATTTTAATTTAGAAAAATATTAACTTATTTTAAAATTTTATTATATATAATAAAGTTTTGTTATATAATATACAATTCAAAAATTAAATTATAGACCTGTTTAATAATTTTATCAAGTCATTTATTAACTATAAAATATTTAAGGTATTTACTTAATAATAAAATTTAATTTATCATTATTTTATAACATAATTGAAGAAAGAATTGAATACTTTACACAATAAGTTTATATTAGCAATAATATCATGCAATAGATTTACAAACATAACAATATCTTTTGACTAACTAATAAAACATGGTAAATGGATGTAACAACAGATCTAGACATAATAAACATTAATAAAAAATTTTAAGATTTTAAACAAGAACTAACTAATCAAACATCTTATTATTATTATACAGATTTGATGACTTATTTCTTTGGAGAATTTATGAATGAATTTGATTGCAGTAGTTTAAATGTCAATTATTATCTTTATACACGATTTTTTTCTTGGAAAATGACTTAAGCAGGATGTGATTATTATAGTTCTAGCATTTAACCGTCCATTTTTTCAAATATGTTTGTTTAACCTAATAAGTTATGTGCGAGGAAATTTACAAATTATAATTTTTAAAGCTAGAAATTTAGATAAAATAAAAATTCAACTGAAAATTATTATTGCATTCCTTCAATAGAAAATTTTCCAATTACTGAATTAAGTTAATATAAATAAAATGATTATTCAAATTATTAATATTCAAAATATTTTGATCAAATAACTTTAAATATCGACTATAATATTTAAAACAGTTAAAATTCAATCAAAAGTAAAAATCAATATCCAATCAGTAATATTGTAACACTATAAGGAAATTATATTTGTTAATATAATTTTAATGAATTGAAAAGAGAACCTTCAAGGCTTAATTATGAATTACAAAGATAAACTGGAAAAAATTGTAGTTTATAATTTGATAATTGATTTTATGTACTTTTTTCTATTTCTGAATAAGATTTGTAAACATAAAACTTAGCAATAAAATTTTAATGAGTATTTTTTCCATAAGATATTAAAAAAGCATTGAATAATCCTAGTGTATATTACAATACTTTTTAAAGAAAATATATAAAATGGGCAGCAAATTCTGTATTTACTTAAGATTTTTATGATTTAATTAATAATAAATATGAATTTGATAAAGTAAAATTTTATCAAAATCTGTTATGATTATTATTATAATTAGTTTAGTTTTCACTATCATTTTACTAATAATATAAATTTGTATAGAATGTGAATAAAAAAATGTTTTATCTGATTAATGTCCTGAATAGTTTGATGGAATTAAATAAATTATAATTTGTACCATTAAAATAATTTAATTACTATTTATGATTTTAGCTGTTTTTATTCATAATAATAACTTGTTAACACTTTTTAAAAAGTTTAATCTAATATTTGTTCTGATTTTTTTACAAATCAAAATTTTAATGATTTATATTTATTAATTTAGAAAGATATTCATATAAATAATTTAGTTTCAATAGCTATTCTAAGTATTGTGGTAAGTTTAGATATTTTAGTTATTTTCAAACAAAAAATTAATTGTAATTTATTTAGAAAAGACGTTTATTAATAAGAATAAGAATAAAAGTTAAATGTATGAAAAATTTATTTTTATTTATTATAATAATTTTTTATAATTAAAAATTAATATTAATATGATGCAATAAATAAAATTTTTAAATTTTCTTCTTTTTATGAAAGTTTTAAATAGTATTTAATTTTATAAAAATCAGATATAGTAATAATCTTTATTAAAAAATTATGATAATTTTGAAAATTTGATTTTAAATTAAAAAAATAAGTAAATATTAAAAAATATTAAAGTAATAATAATTAATAGAATTAAAAATCTTATGATAATTTTAAATTTTTGTAAACTAATTTGATTTAAAAAATTAATGAAGATATAAGATAACAGAAAATATAATAGGAATAAACATAATAAAATGTAAAAAATAATTTAAAAATAGATATATTTAAAATTAATAATATCACAGTAGATAAAATAGAAACAAATAGAAGTACAATAAATTAATTGTATATGGAAGGTATAAAGATTTAAAATAAAAATTTAGAATTATCATAAGATACTATAATAAGAATAGGTAACTTCACTATTACATTGAAAGAATTAGAAAATCTATTGTAATTTAATAGAAAAGTAATTTAGAAATGTGGAATTTTATTTAATTATTGTTAAATAGTATAAAAATATGATATTAATAGTAAATTTATTCAATAGTCTAAAGTTTTATTCTAACAATAATAAAAATAATAGTAATAATAATTGTTATTATAATAATAATAATTGTAATAATAATAATAAAATTCAAATAATTATAAACAAATTTTAAAAAAGGATAACCAAAATTACAGTAATTTCAGATTAAAATAAAAATAGAAAATTTAGGAAAAATAAGAAACAAATCAACTTCCTTTCAATGAAGAGAATTTAGATTAAGAAGTTAACGAAATACTATCAGGAATGTGAAAAATAAATATATAATTAAAAAATAATGATAATGATGATCAATCAAATAAAGTGAATTCTTAATCAGTAACAGGACACTTTTTTTTCTGTGTTTCTAAATTATTAATACAACTCTAATGCACAATTTTTCCGTTAGGATAAACATAAAATGCGATTCCACTGATAATTTTATTATTGCACTTTAATGATGCACATTTAGTATTCTTGTCGATCACAAAGTGTTTTTATTTGGCTTCCACCAATTATACTTAGCTATTCAATAAATACATTTCTGATAAATTCTTAGCAACTTTTGTGTTTCCTATTAATTATTATAAATTTATTATATTTACTTTTCTTATTCAGTAAGTATGAGTTTATGTTTTTTAAGAAAGCGTAAAGTCCATCGAATTTTGAATCTTTATCTATTTCCCAATCATCTGGGATTTTTTAAAGAACAAAAAGAGGATTTAGTTATTCATGAGTTCCGTATTTCTTTAGAAATTCGTTCAGCTTTTTTTAGAAAAATTCTGTTTATTTTTCATTATTTTTTTCTTTTGCTCTTGTGTATAAATCTAAGTATATTTTAAATAATCCATCCAATAGATTTTCATCTTGATTTGCACAATATTCTTCTGCTTTATCATACTTTTAATAATCTATTACCATCATTTTTATTGCTTTTTCATGTAATTTACCTTTTTCATATAAAAATATTTCTTAATCCATAAGATCTATTTTCTTTTTATCTTAATTTTATTGGTTTATTTTGCCTATTTCTTCTAAAACTCTTGATATTTTGTAAAGACTTTTTTTCTTTTCATTATTTTCATTTATTATTTCAAATCTTAGTATTTTATCAAGTTATTTAATGAATTAATTTAATAATTATTTCTAATCAATCTATTATTACTAAATTTAATCATTTCCTTAAAACTCATTAAATTTTTGAATTTTTTATAAGTATTTTAAACACAACTCAGTATGATATTCTTCATCATCAATAAATCTTTCAAACACTAGATATTCCAAATATTTTTCTTTTAGTTCATCAGAATATTTAGTATGTAATTAAAAAAAATCAAGGACTTCTTTAGGAATTAAAACTTTTTCTGAATCTTTAAATTTAAATATCATCATAGATTTATCTTTTCTTTTTTCAATAATCCATACAAAATAATCTTAAAGATATTTTTGACAAATATTGCTTTTTTCGTTTAAATTTTCATATTTTTTATTAATTATTTCTTCAAATATTTTTTTTAAAATCATTATTGATTCATCAACAGCTTCATCAATTTAATTTTCCTTTAATTTTATATCCTCGCCAATAACTTTCCATTATTTTAAAGATTCTTCATATTATTATAGATTCTACAAATATTTGGCTAAAACACTTTTATTTTTAAATTAAGAAGTAATTTCTTATTCAAATTAGCTTATTTAAGTTTTATCTTTCAAGTAAATTTTATTTTCCAAAAGGTATTTAAATTTTTAATCTTTTTCATTTGGATATTAACAATATAATTTTATTAAAGAATAATCAATTATTTCTAAAATTTGTTAATATTTAATGTTTTCAAATTTTGTTGCATCAAATTTATATTTTATTTTTTTAAAACTTGTTTCTTTTTAGTCTATTTCTTTATCTTTATTATTTTTTAAAATAAAATCTCTAGAAAATTCTAATAAGTCTATCAAAAAATAATCAGATTTTTATTTGAATTCGTTTTTTTTAATATTTTTATTATTTTCACAATATTCTTAGATAATATCAATAATTTTCTTATTTTCATTATTATTTTATTATTTTTTATCATTTTTCTTGATTTATGATTTGTACTTTAAAATATTTGGATGTTAATAATTATCAGGATAAAATAATAAAAATTATCTAATATCAAAATTAGTCCCTTTAATTTGTTATATTGCTTTTTCGAATTCTAATTATAAAAATAAAGGTAAAGATAAGTTAATTTTAAGTTATTCTAAAAAATTTTAATAATTTTCATCAGTTTTTTTATATTCTTAATTAAATACTTATATAGCTTTTTCATAATTAGCACTTTTAATGTAATTATTCCTTAGAATTTTATAATCAATTTTTTTAAAATAGAAAACATCTTAAGAACTACAGAAATAGACTTATTAATTATCAGAAAAATAATTAGAAGAAATTGATTTAAACTTATTTTCCTTGACTTTATCAAATTGAATTTCATGATAAAACTTTTAATCATTAATATTGTGAACCAGAATGTAATTACTTTAATCAGTAAAACTCAACATATAAGAATTTATAATAGAAATATTAATAATAGGATAATTGACTGTTGCATCTTTATTTTTATCCTTAAACTGAAAATTAATACAACTTCTTAAAGAAGTATTTCCATCCAAATCAACAAACATTCCGATATTTTCTTTGCCATTTACCATAAGCAAAAAAATGTTATGTTCTGGAATTGCTTTAATTAAAGGACTATTTGAAATCGGGTAACTTAATGTTTTGAATTAGTTATTTTAATCTAAATTTATTATTTGGTATTCTTTTCTTTAGAATAAATAAAATATTATCGTATTTTGCATCCATTGTATACATTAAGGAGTTTCTGGGAACATTATATGTTAATGATCTTCAAATTTATTGTTTTTGTATATAAATATTGTTCCTTCTTTTTTTTGTTAGTTAAATACTAGTGTTTAGTTTTATTTTTCGTTACTTTCATTCATTATAAAAAAAGTACATTTTTTATTTTAAATTGTTTCTAATTTTTTAAAGGTCTGACTTTCGAATAAATCTAATTGATCTCCACTCTAAACAATTATCATTTTTTTATCAATATTCAAACATTTTATATTCAAAATTGATTATTATGATATATTTATTTAATTTTAATCTGTAAATTTCAATATTTAATTAATTTTCTCTATTTCTACCGTATAAGAATATAAATTTCCTTTTGTATCTCCCAAAAATATTTTATTTTCTTAATAATCTATACATGTTATTTCAAATTTAATTTCGTTGGGTTTTGTGTATATTATCTTAAAAACATTTTCGTTGTAAAAAGATTATTACATTATTATTATTTTTATTATTAATTTATTACTTAATAAAATATACTTTTATATATTTATTTGTATCTTTAATATATATATAAAAATTTATAATATATAAATTTTTAATAATTATCAGTTATTGTATTATAACTCTTTTTGCTTTTTATCAATAGTTTCTATTTATTTTTGTAAATCATTTGATTGTTATAATATTTAATTTTATTCATTTAGTAAACTTTTCAAATTAGGATCCATACTTGCCAATTTTTCCTTTTCTTATTATAAAGAATCATTATTATTTTCCTTATCACTAATTTCTTCTTTAATCTAATTTTAATCATTTTTTTCATTTTAATCCTTTAAATATAATTTTATATCTACTTATTTAGCTTTAATTTACAATAACTCATATTACTTTTTAAGTTATTATAAATCATCAGTTTATTCTGCTTATTATTTAAGCTTTCTTATTTCTTCAATTTCTTTTAATTATTTTTTTAATTATTATTCTTTGTATTATTTTTCAAGTTTCTATTATAAGATTAATTATTTTAATTCTTCTTATTTCTATTAATCTTATTAAGAAATATCTTAATCATTATTTTATAATTCACTAACAGTTTCTTTGCTTTCCTATTAATTTAACAATTAGTCTATTTATTATACATTTTATAAATTTTGATTATTAGAAATAGAAAAATTACTTAAATATTTTTATTCTAAATTCTAATTATTAAACTAAGATAATTATTACTGGATTTATTACTATTAGTATAATTATTACAATGATGATAACTATTAGGATTGTTATTATAACTATTATTGCTATGATTACTATTACTTAAATTACTATTATTATGTTTGGTATTAGTCAATTATATTATCCTATTGTGTTTATGGTTAATCTTGATCATTTTCCTTAAACCTATACTACATTAATGGCTGATTAACAGTATGCTGTACCTTGAAAGTCTCAATAGCATCAGTTAAATGATTAGCTCTATCTTAATCAATAAAAGTAACCTACTTAAAATCCTTCTTGTTATTAGCTCCTAGAATTTATTCAAACTCATTTTCTAAATCCTAGACCTTAGGATTAGTCTTCTTAGTGATAGTACTATTATAATAAGGTATAGGGACAGGTACAGGTACTTTGACTCCATAAGGGACTGCTTAAGGAATAATAATCTTCTATTCAACAGGGATAGGCATAGGATAAGGTTTATTGATTCTATGTTCAACTGGGACTTAATAAGCGACTGGCACTATTTATCTTACCACCTAATTAAGAGGAAAGTGATGCAGCACTGGGACTTGGTAGTAAGTGAATACAGGCACAGGCACATAAACTGGCACTTTCACAGTTTAGTATATAATGCGTTTTATAGGACCACAGTTTGGGCATAGTTTGTTTACTATTTAAGGATATGTGTTATTATTTGAAGAGCTAAGAGATGAGAAAAGAGATGTTCCATCTTAAAGAGATTATTCTGTTATTTATTCTTATTTTTATTCTTATTATTGTTTACGATTTCGCATATTTTGTTATTATTTTTGTTGTCCTTCAGATTATTATTATTATTATTATGCCTGCGATTGTTCTTCTTCTGATTCGGATTAATATTTGTTTTAGTGAGATTATTATTTTTAGAACTCGTTTTTTATTTCTTCTATCTATTTTTCAGTCATTTATTTTTTATTATGGTTTTCTTCATATTTCTGTTAGTATTCTTAAAGTTTCTATTATAGTTATAATTAATGATCTTCTTGCTGTTAATCTTGTTATTTTAAATGGTCAACTTAATGTTTTTGTTCTAAATAACTATTGAAAAGTTATTGCTGTTGTTCTGTATATTAATTTTATAATTGTTAGAAATCCTATAATTATTATTTTTGTTTTTTTTGTTCTTGATTATTTATCTATTAGCTCATCTTTAATTCTTATTCTATTTTATTCATTTTTTACATCAATTATTATATTATATCAGCACTCATTTTGTTATTATCTTATTAATTTTCTTAGTTTTTTTGTAACTATTAATGCTACTTATAAAAATCATCAATTAATTATTGTTATATTATAATTTTTTGGTTGGCCTCTTCAAGCTGCTTTTAAATTGCTTATTATTATTAATAAAAGTCATTATTCTGTTATTTAATAAAATCTATGTGTTTATCATATTAATCTTTATGTTGATCTAATTTAGATTATATCATTTTTTGCATTTATTCATTATCTACTCCTTATTTTTGTTATTATTACAATAATTATAACTAATTTTAAAGATCTTTATAAATTTCTTATTGCTTTCCATTATTTAAGCTTTCCATTTTTTACATCT
>Ga0315908_10003183_pt1 | contig 11885 bp, 11 predicted proteins | sample LakEriMetagenome_12_FD_203520 | JGI IMG/M metagenome (GOLD analysis project Ga0315908, IMG submission 203520) | Freshwater fungal communities from buoy surface, Lake Erie, Ohio, United States - Buoy 4 MA124 | ecosystem: Environmental > Aquatic > Freshwater > Lake > Lake biofilm | place: USA...
TGCAGAATTGATAAAAATTGACAAAAAATCGTTAACAAAAGTAGACCTTTTAACATACGAAGTACTTTTTGAAACATTGGAAAGTGATAAAGAATGTAGAATTTGTAAAGATGATCTTTGGTTAATTTGTCATTTAGATGGATGGCACATTGGGATTAGTGCACTTTGTGAAGCACAACCAATAGGTTCAGAATTGAATCGTAAAAATACGCTTAAAAGATGGATGAAAATACCAGTCTTTATTCAAAATGAAATGGATAAGCTAAGGGTAGGACTCAAACAAGGCTATTCAACTCCAAAAGTCATTGTAGAATTAATCATAACACAATTGGATGAGCAATTAGTAATCCCAGTTAAAAAATCTACATATTACATACCTGCAACTAAGGACACTCTAAAAGATTTTGGTTTAGAATTGGAGAAAATTATTTCCGATCAAATCTATCCGAAAATAAAAGAATACAGAGATTTTCTTCAATTCGAATATTTACCGAAAGCTAAATCAAACATAGGGATCTCCTCAAATCCAAATGGACCTAAATGTTATGAAGCAAAATTACGAGCAAACACCACTTTAAAAATCAGCGCTAATCAAATGTTTGAAAATGGTTTGAAATCATTGAATTTTAGAAAAGAGAAAATAATAAAAATTGGCACTAAAATTTTCAAAACTTCCAATTTTGAAAGTATCAAATCAATAGTATCAGACACTTCTGAAACATTTAAATCCAAAGAAGAATTAATTCAATATACAAAGAATGCATTAAATCGAGCAGAAAAAAAACTTCCACTCTATTTTAATTTGGTTACAAAACAAAAATATAAAATTGAACCTATTCCTGATTATGCTCCACTAGCTATAAATGAATTTCAAGAACCTATTCATAAAGATGTTGATTCAGGTATTTTTCTCATTCAATTATATGATTTTAAACATCAAAATAAAGGATTGATTGAAGCTTTAGCTTTTCACGAAGTTTATCCTGGCCATCATCTTCAGGGAGGAATTCAATTAGACTTAGCTCATACATCCTTTTTATTAGAACGGATAGGTAATGGCGGATTTAATGAAGGTTGGGCAAGATATAGTGAATTTCTTGCAGATGAGATGAAATTATACTCAAATGATACGAATAGATTGAATTTATATTTTAGATTTCCTTTTGGAATGATTGTTGACCCAGGGGTTCACTCAAAAAATTGGACTATAAATGATGCTATGAAATACTACCGTGATTACGCTCCTAATTTATCAAAGAAAGATATTGAAAATTATGTATTAAGAATAATTGTAACACCAGGTCAAATGACATGCTACGGTACTGGTGAATCTGTATTTCTTGCTTTACGAAAAAAAGCAGAAGAAAAACTTGGTGATAAATTTGACATAAAAGAATTTCATGACAAATGTTTAGAAAATGGTAGTATCCCTTTAAATCTCCTTGAAAAAAACATAGATACTTGGTTAGATCAAAAGTGATTAGAATGATTTTCTCTCCGCAAGTTTTGTAGTTAGAAGTATTCGGGACATTCTAATTGCACATACAGTTCAGTGACAATTTTTCATTCCCACCCTAAAAACTCCATCAAACTCAACACCGAAATTCCATGATAGGTATTCCCATTGAATCCGGATCTTGTAATAACATATTTTGGATAATTGTCCTTTATTTTTAACAAGTTCCCAAATTCTCGATCGATTGTTTTTTGTTCGTCTAACGTGACTGCAACTTGAATGTAGCATTTTTCACCTTGTTTTTCACACACAAAATCCACCTCCTCAGATGCAATTACACCAACTTTGACATCGTAACCTAAAAATCGTAAATGATTGTAGACCACATTTTCCAAAATTTTAGATTTATCCTCCAATCGATATCCCCATAAGGCATTTCGAATTCCTAAATTTTCAAAATAATATTTTTCACCAATTTCGAATATGCGTTTTCCAACAATATCGTAACGAGCTACTTCGTGAATCAAAAACGCATTGGTAAGGTACTTTAAATAATTTTGCACCTGGTTTGGAGCCATTTTGACTTGTTGCGATTTCAAAAAATCACTAATACTTTTTGCAGAAAACAAACTACCAATATTACTCGATAAGAAGCGCGTTAATTGTTCCAAAAATCGAACATTTCTTATTGCATATCGATTTACGACATCACGGTATATAATGGTGGTATATATATTTTTAAGGTATTCAAAAACAATTTGTTCTTCTAATGGTAAATGAATAATATAAGGTAATCCGCCAAATTTTAGATACAAATCAATGGATGATTCTGTTTTTTTCAATTTATGAAACTGAATAAATTCTTGAAACGATAAACTGTATACGGTTATTTCAATAAATCGACCGCTCAACACCGTCGATAATTCTCCTGATAATAAATTAGCATTACTTCCTGTGCAATAAATATCTAATTTATGATCAAGCACCAACGATCGCAATGCACGTTCAAATTCCTCAATGTCTTGTATTTCATCGATAAATACATAGGTCATGTTCACTTTCGATCGGTGTTCTTGTATGTATCTATCTAAATCGAGGTAGTTTTTAATTCCATCAAATTCAAGGTCTTCTTTGTTTATATATAAAATATGTGCATCGATTTCCTTTTTTTTTATATATTCCATTACTTGAAAGAGTAAGTAACTTTTCCCCACACGACGCTGACCGGTAAATGCCTTGATTAATTGTTTTCCAATATAGGGTAGTACACGATTTACGTATATATCTCTTTTATAAATTACTTCTGGAATATTCTTGTAGTTCATTATTATAAATTATAAGTATAACTAAAACTTTTTATAAAAATACAAAAAGTTATAAGTATGATTATAACTTTTTATTTAAAGTTGTAAAGTTTAAAGTATAGTTATAACTATTTATAAAATAGAATAAATTATAAGTATACCTTTTAACTCCTGTTTATAAAACCAAAAAAAAGAGTGAATAGCTATTTTCTTCTTACTTTTGTCGCACGATCCGACCAACAGAGTTTGGCTATGAGATCTACTTCGCAAGAAGGACCCGTACGTTCTAATTTGAAGCTTAGGAATATAAAAATTAAGGTAACGCTAAACAAACCTATGAAAGGCCGCAATCGTAAGATTCTCAAAGAGACAGTGGAATTCAGAATTTTGTAGCTAACCTAATCGTGTTAATTGAGGCTTCAATTAACCATAACGTACGGGTTTATTAATCGTTTGTCTACACTAATTGAATTTTTTCATTCTCATAAAAATCAAACTTTAAAAGATTATCGTTCCGCTGGATTTAAAATTTAAATTTTTCACGATTTTATACTACGACGTAAAGCTTAACTTGATTTGCACCTAGAAAAAGCTACGAAGTAAATCCTACTATATAACTAAAATTCTAAATCATAAATCTAACTCAAACGGAGCTAGAAACTATTTTTATTCTATCTTTAGTTAAAGATTTTCACTCTTATAGTCAATGAATAAAAACTAGTATTCATGCGTGTTTTCTTCGATCCCATTTACATACATCAAGTTCCAGATGGACATAAGTTTCCAATGGAAAAATACGATTTGATTCCAAGACAATTGTTGTATGAAGGGGTAATTACGGAAGAGCAAATGATTTCGCCCGAAGTAATTGATTTAGAGCATGTATTAAAAGTGCACGATGAAAAATATGTGCAACGATTATTGAACGGCGAATTAACTCCCAGAGAACAAAGAGTAAGTGGATTTGTGCATTCTCCTCAGCTGATTGAAAGAGAATTTCGTATTATGGAAGGAACACGTTTAGCAGCACAATATGCGTATGAAACGAAATCTATTGGTTTGAATGTAGCAGGAGGAACACACCATGCTTTTAGCAATCGAGGAGAAGGATTTTGTTTATTGAACGACCAAGCAATTGCTGCGAAATGGTTGCTACAACATACAGAAGTAAAAAAGGTGTTAATCATCGATTTAGACGTGCATCAAGGAAATGGAACAGCTGAGATATTCAGTAACGAACCCGCAGTTTTTACCTTTAGCATGCACGGTCGAAACAATTATCCCTTACAAAAAGAACAATCCGACTTGGATATTCCCTTGGAAGACGGTTGTGAGGATGAAACGTATTTAAACTTACTCAAAGATACTTTACAACAAATTGAAAATCAATTTACCCCCGATTTTATTTTTTACCAATGCGGAGTAGACATACTCAAAACAGATGCCTTAGGAAAATTAGGAGTTTCCATGGAAGGATGTAAACAACGCGATGAACTCGTATTTCAGTTTGCAAAACGATTAGATGTTCCTGTTGTTTGCTCGATGGGTGGAGGATACAGCAAAGAAATCAAGTATATTGTGGATGCACATGTGAATACTTTTAAATTAGGTCAATATTATTTTGGGTAAAAAGATTTCTTCAACCAGTTCTATGAAATGCTCAATAAACCACAATCATCTCAAAATAAATAAATTAAATGTCACCAACCAAAACGATACAACTGTTTAATTAACACGGAGAATTTGATGCCGACCTCATCATAGTATAAATTTTTAGTGCCTAAATTACTTTCATAAGACAATAAAGGTGTAAACGACTTTTTATAATAAATCGTATACATTCTGTTGTTACGACGGTGGCGCTTTGTATGCCCTTGATGATAATAAAGACCTGTTCGCAAAGCAAATTCTCCATTGGATTCATTATTTAACCCTTTGGTTGGTAACAAATAATTGTATTCAGGTGAAAGCGAGATACCAATATTTCGGTAAAAGCATTTTAAAGTACCTCGGTAATCACCACCTGTTGAAAAGAGCATCTTTTTAACTTCAAAAGAGGCACTTAATACATGTCCTTGATGAATTGGAATTTGTGGCGTTTCAGCTATCAATGAGCGTTCATTAGTTGCCTCACCTTTTATAGAACGCATGTAAGAATATCCAACATTTAAATAAATTCCTCGCCACAACATTCGGCTTCTTTGCAATGAAACATTGAAAAAATTAGCAGGGAAATCTGATGTTTTCAAACTTCCTAAGGGAGTAATTGATAAACTATTTACCCTAATCTTCCCTGTTGACTCATAATATTGAGCGTAAATATTCGAAAAGAAAAGTGCTGTAATCAATGTGAAAATTAAAGTTTTCATAAGGCTTATTATTTATCAATGATCTGGAAAAACTTAGATGATTTTCTGATTCCTAAATTTAGGATAAGAGGTTTCCTAAAACTATTAACGTAATAAGTTTAAACTTATTATACAACTATTACAAAAATTGCAATTTCTTTTAGTTAGCAAAAAGAAATTTGTAAAAATAGAATTGTAAAAATCGCTTAGATATACACCTGAAAAGTTAGCTACATCAACCTCGCTTACTGAAAAAATTATAATGGCAATAATTAAAACAATTTCACGTTAATTGTAATACATGCAAAAAAAGAATAAAAATTCTGTCACAAAAATTATCTTTTGTGACTTATCTATTTAAGAAGAGAATAATCACTTTAAAAAAAATTTATGAAAAGCAAGAGTAAATTCATTTTTTCAACTAAAATCCTAAAAGATTTTATCGAATCTATCAATACATTTAATAAAATCAAGTTCGCCAGTGTATTATTCATCTTTTCATTCAGTATTTCATTCAGTGGAATAAGTCAAGAAATTAAAAATGATTCAATCGCTACTCTTGTTGATGAGATAGACAGATTAAAGACAAAGTGTAAATCTGTTTTAGATCAAGTGAAATTTGATTCCATTTCTAAAGATTCTTCTTTTAAAGAATATGAATTTGCTGTTTACATTTTAGAACATGGTTTAAAAAATATATTTGATGATAAAAACATTATTGGGTTTCAATATCAAACTAGAGATCCAGAAACAGGGGATGTATTAGTCCCTTGGCAAATCACTTTCAGTGTTGATGAACAAGGCAATTTAAGTTTTAAAGGTATTAGTAATCCATACGGAATATACATTTTAGAATAATAGTAAAACTATGTATTAGAATTATTTAAGTTCAAAAATTTTATTTCATAACAAATGAATTAGAAAATAAAACACTTTATCAATTGTAAGGGTTTTAAACATTTTCAAACAATCAATAAAACACCCAATATTAATCACATATAACAAAAATCCAATGAATAGACTTCAGAAAAAAAGTGTGTCAAGTTTAAAGTTAGCGATTCAAAAACTTGCAAATCAAGAAACCATAAACTTAAACGAAAACTTCTTCAATGGTCACTCTGTAACCAATCTAAAATGTTTGTTCGCAAATCTAAAATCGGGTAAAGTAAAGCTCAAAATTGGTAGAAATAGCTCCTTGCTATCTATTGAATTAAATCAATCTTCTAATGGTATAGAAAGTGACTTAAACCTTTTTTTAAAGGAGGGGTACATACTTTTCAATTTCTTTTTAGCAAACACAAATGGGAAAGATTTTCTCGATTTTAAGAATGTCTTTTTTGGAGAAAATTATCAAAACACGTTTTTAGACTTTATAATTAGCAACAAAATAAATGATCTTGAAATAAAAATTTTACTTTATGTTGTTAGTCATTTTTTAGAAAATGATCATCCTATTTTCTTAAGTGAAATTAAATTATTCCCTACTGAACATTATGAAATGATACAATTGTTTATAGACCAAGAAGGGAAAAACATGGAGCAAGAATTGTTAAACGTAAAAATTGAAAATGGAATTTGTGCTAGAATTGCTCCAACTAAAAGATGTGTCATGTTAATGAACGGTTTTGATGTGCCAATTTTAGAAAGCCAAAAAACTAAACAGTATGAATTTTATTCTTTAATCGATTCAAACGACATCAAACCAATTACTTTACACTACAATACTTCAAACAGAAAACTTTTCGATTCACTGGAAGGCGTCATTCAGGCTAAAAAACACTTGCAGCATTCACTAACCACTTTATTATTTGGTCCTTCTGGAACTGGAAAAACGGAATTTGTATATCAATTAACAAAAAATACAAATGCAATTTTGATGCATGCAGATTACACTAAAATTGTTTCAAAATGGATTGGTGAATCAGAAAAAAACATTAAACAACTTTTTAAAGCATATCATATTTTAGCACGAGAAACAGAGCGTCCTGTCATACTTCTTTTGAATGAAGCGGATGGTTTGATGAATAAACGCGTTGCTGTTAACCAAAGTAATGACATCTTCTCAAATCAACTACAAGCGCAGATTTTAGAATTATTAGAAAACTTCAAAGGGATATTAATTGCGACAACCAATATAGAGAAAAATATGGATAAAGCATTCGAACGAAGATTTTTGTTTAAATCTAAAGTAGATTTCCCTTCTACTGAAGTCCGAGAAAAATTAATAAATGCTTCTCCAATTAGACAACGTATTTCTAAAGAATTTTCTGAAAAATTAATTCAATCAAATTGGAGTCCTGCTCAATTGGTAAACTGCGAACTTAAAATGGAATTATTAAGCGAATTAGGAGAACTGGATGAAACAGAAATTGAAACGATATTGCAAGAGGATGGTTTGTTAAAATCGAATGGAAAAATTGGATTTCAATGTTAGAAAAAATAAAAACACTAAAAAAAATACTATGAACACGATTAGAATACTATTTATACTCTGTTATTTTAGTTTCGGATTTACCTTACACTTAAATTCTCAATCAACTGTAAAAAAAGCTGTTAATTCAATTTCAAGTTCTAAAATAGTAAAAGGCTTAGTGAATGATATGAGAACAAAAAGTGGTTTATGCGAATTGACTGAAAACAACGAATTGAATCAGGCTGCAGCTTATCATGGGATTTATCTTTACAACTTACTCCCCTATTTCAATTCAAAAAGTGAGTACAGCAATTTTAATAAACGTTTAATTGATGGGACACCACAAACACATTTTGAAACGATTGATATAAAAGGATATAAAGAAATTTTAACTGCAACTGGAAGGGCTGCACATTTTACAAAAGGAGACACATTGGTTCTTGAATGTGCACAAGTATTGTTTTCAATGTCTCCGATTTCCGAAAGTGATGCCCAACGTATATTTGAAAATTACATGAACTCACCTTCACATCGAGCAGGTCTATTAACGAATAAAATGTTAAAATCAATCAATAGAAAAGGAGAGAAAAACTATGTTGGCGTGAAGGAAATAGGTATCTCAACTTTTGAAGTTGAATTATCAAATTCTAACGACTTCAATTATATGTATGTAAATGTTGTTTTCGTAAGATAAATTTAAGATGATCGAAGAAATGGATGTTGATAAAACAGTTTATTACCTAAAAAAATTAGAATTACACAAACGATTTGGGAAAGTTTTTGGAAAAATTCCTTTGCCCAATGGAGTCCCTTTTTATTTTCAGTTAGTTCTATTTTTTATCGTGTTCTACTTCGAGGTCAATATTGGAACTTATTTCATCCTGCCAATACTTGCTAATTTGTATGTAATGGATGTACATTATATTGTACAAACAAGAAAACTAGTGATCGATCGATGCCTAATTCAAGAAAGTATTTTAGAAGAAGATATCAGATGTAATCCGATGGATGACAAAGAATGGGGGCCAAATAGTGTGATCAATGAAGATAGAGATTTTATCTTCGATGAATCTTTAGATTGGCATCGAATTACACCTTTTTGGTATTATCTAAAAAATAGTTGCCCATTTTTACTTTGTTCTATCGGATTAAGTGCTTTGTTTTATGGACTATTTTATTTACTAAACTTTTATATACGATGACAAACGAATTTTTAAAAAACGAATTACAAGAAATTAAGAATGGTCTAAAAAGCATACAGTCCGCTTTTATTTTATTGCAAGAAGACACAGAAAAAGTCAAGACTTTAATTAAGGACCAGAGTTATGATTTACTTACTGCGCATGCGATAAAAACAAAAGAATTATACGACCAATTAAAGCTAGTTGAAATTAAGTATAACTCTATTAAATATATTGTAAATGAAGAATTTGAAGTAGATAAAAAAGAGATTGAAACACTGATTAATTGGTTTAAATGATTTTCATTTTTTTTATAGAAAAATTATATTTAAGTTTAAAAATAAAAAAATATGAGTTATATAGATGATTTGTTAGGCAAAGATTTTGAGAAAAAACGCATTGAATTAGAACGCAAATTAAAACGATATAGTACTGACTATAATATAATCGCAGATGCAATTTCAAAAGAAATCCATGCTCAACTAGAACGAAAATTAAAAGGTTTAGAATTTCAAAGAATTACAGAAAACTCAAAACAAGATCAAAGTACATTTGAAGCAATTTGCATTTTTAAAAATTGTAAAAACAGAATTTTAGAAGCTATAAAAAAAGTCAACAAAAATACTAATATAGAAAATGAAATTGCTGAAAACACTTCTTCAGAATTAAAAAATGGAGATTACGACAAAACTATTCTAATAGATAATGAAGCATTATTTAATGAATTTAGAAGAAGAGGAATTATACACCGAAGAGGGAAGATAACACAAAAAGAAATAGAAATTTGGTATTTTAAGCTATTCGGTAATTACACCTATGATGATATTCAAAATGAATACGGTCTCACTTATGACATGGCTAAACAAGCCGTAAGTAAAGTAAAATGGGCTGTAGAGGAGTTAAAACGTTTAAAAGCAAACGAAGGTACTTCTGGAATGTATTTTCTTCCAAATGAAGAAACTGATAGCGTAAAAGTAATGAATGCATTACATTTTTTAGAAAAAAAAGAAGCTCAAAACACTAACTCAAATAAATTAGTAGCATATCGTTTTTCTCCTGAAGAATTATTGAAAATGCTTGAATTAAAGAAGATTTTGCAAAATGATAACGAAAAATTAAATTTCAAATTTGAATTCGATCGTTTCCCTGAAGTTTATTTTAAGAATATGGAGTATGAATTAAGTAACAATCCAAAAATTGAGGATAAGTATAAACAGAATGGTAAAATTGATTTATACAAGTATGTAAACTCTGAATCTTTTAACATAAATAGATTAGGTGTTTATAGATCTTCAAAAACTAAATTAGGTTGTCTTAATGTAACAAATGAAGGTAAAATTATATTGTTTAAAGATGTTATTAAAGTATATGCTCAATGTAAAAAAATTGATGAAAAAGATGTTCTATTAATTGTATTGATGCACGAATTAGGACATTGGGTTTCTCATTGGCCGATTGCTAATAAATCAAATTGGAGAATCGGTTACAATACCCTTCATAAAAAAACACACGAAGCAATTGCTCAATTTATTGCTTATAAGTTGATAGAAGGCAATGATAAATTGAAGAATGTATTTGAGTTAATGAAACATAAAAAGGAAGATAGTCCCTATCGATTATATGAAAATTTAATATCACAAGATATTTCTGAAATTTTAAACAAGATTCTAGATTTAAGAAAACATCATTATTTAAATGATTCAGCTCAATATCGTTACTTAGCGGATTCCTCTTTAAATTTCATAGATAATCCTATGCTAATGCACTTAAAAACTTGTCTAATTTTTAATGACTCGCTTGAAGCTATATCTGATTGTACATTAGATGAAGAAAATATTTTAAAGATAAAAGAAGGCTTAAAAAAAGATGAACTAAAATCGTTAATAGAAAGTTTAAGTTCATTGCGAGATGGATCCAAAAAAATAAATTGCAATAAATTAGCCAACGAATTAAATTTTATACTGTTATGGATGTATTAGTATTTACTTGGGACTATGATAAAAGTATTGGCCCAAATAGCAGGGAAATATTAACACCTGTTGGTTTCTCACCGTCAGATGAATTTAATGAAATACAGGTAGATAAATATAAAGATAAAATGAAAAATATAGGTTTTTTCAGTGCTTTTGAAAAATACGTTGATGAAAAAACTGGTGAAATTACTTTATATAAACTCATGGTGCCAAATCCAAATCCAGAAGAAAGTGAAAACCCTGAATTTGCAATTAGGATTTATAAAGGGGATACAATATCAAAACTTGAAATAACTCCATCTCTTACAATCGCTAAATTTAGTATACAAGCTCCATTAATTTATAAACATCTAAATAAATATAAAAAAATCATAGATTTGAACGCTAGATTAGGAAAATTAGGATTTTAATAATTAAAACAAAAGGTTATGTTAACAAGAAGAGATTATGAAGATTTGTGGGTTAATCCTGCTCCTGGCGGCTTTGGAATGCCACTACATATAATCCCAAATTATTACCAATACCTTCAGCGTGAAGTTTATTTTCAAGATTATTTAGATTTATTTGGATGTAAATCCATTGAAACATTTCCAAGAACAGATGATAATTATATTGATCCAGGATTTGTTATACTTCATGATCCTACATACACTAAAATAATTAATGGAAAAGTATATCTTAAAGTTGATTACGACTTTCCTTACAAAAAAGAATTATGTAAAAATAGGTGTATAAAATACATTATGATTGGTGAGGCTGCTCCAAGTAAAAGCGGTACCTACTTCTACGATATTAATCAAATAAATACTACTTCTTGGTTAAGTGCTCCGTTAAAGGCGTTTTTTAATGCTGGTATGACTACTGTTCCCTATATGAAGCCGACAAATTCAATAGAGAAAAGAGATCTATTATTAGAACTTGCTAAACAAGGATATTTATTAATTGATTTATTTCCATTTGCTGTAAATTATAATAATATAAGGGAACGTTTAAATCAAGAATTTGAAGGTATTAGCATTTCTGAAACTTTTTATAAATATCTTAAATCATATATTGAATCAAATATAAATGAATTAAAATATTTAGTCAACCCTTAAAAACCACACTTTTCAACAAATCAAAAATTTAGGTTAAAAGTTAATTTTTGAAAATGAACAAAAAATACGTTCAAAATGGTTTGAAAAAATTGAAAAAAGGAGACTTTCCATTT
>Ga0315908_10003185_pt1 | contig 11882 bp, 5 predicted proteins | sample LakEriMetagenome_12_FD_203520 | JGI IMG/M metagenome (GOLD analysis project Ga0315908, IMG submission 203520) | Freshwater fungal communities from buoy surface, Lake Erie, Ohio, United States - Buoy 4 MA124 | ecosystem: Environmental > Aquatic > Freshwater > Lake > Lake biofilm | place: USA...
GGAAGAAGTAATACAATAAGGCTAAGAAGGATGCATGGATTAAGGGAAGATAAGCCAGAGATGCTTATAAGGCATTATTGTTAGAATTAAGAAAGAAGAAAATCCAGAAGGTATAAAAAGCATGATCATATCTTAGTTTATTTATTAATAATACTTCTCCGCATATTTTTATTTTTTATCTTTATTATAATATAAAAGAATTTTTTATAAATTAATATTATTTTATCTTTTTTTTTAATATAAATTTTTTTAAATGAATTTTAACGATTAGAATATTATATTAACATATTATCAAAGTTTATTGAATGATAATAAAATTAAAATAAAATCAAAATTTATTAATGAGATTGAATTAATAGATATTTCATTAAATTTTAGAGGTATTGAAGAAGATAATTTTTTGATAAATTAATAGTAATATATTAATAAAATTAGAAGAGGAAACACCATTATTAAATTTTAAGGAAATTTATTTATGGCTTGAAAAGGTCTTATGAAATTTTTTGATTACAAAAAAAAGTAATTTTAAAAAGAAAATTTCAATTAATAAATATTTGATGCGAATTTCAAATAAATATAAAATTATATAAATTAGAATAAAAGAATAAAGATTTTAAAAACTAATAAATTAGATGGATGTAATGCTTAAATTTCATTCATACCAGTTTTGGATACTTTTATTATTGCATCAAAAAATGTATCACTAATAGCAAATAAAGAATAAGATTTAAATTAATTCAATCAATAAAAATATATATATGCAAAGTTAATCGCATAAGAATTCTTTAAAACTATTTATAAAATGGAAGAATAAATATTAAATTAACTTAAAAAAGAAATGAGTTTTATTACTTTTATCGCGGAATATGTTGGATCAAATGAACACTTAATTAAATACGATAAAATTTAACTTATATTTTATGCAATTGTTGATAATTATTCAGAAGATAATTGTTATCCTTTAAATAAAAGTATTCTTATATTTTAAAAATATGGATTTAATCATGTGAATTATTAAACTTTAAAACACAAAAATAATGATGATTATGTTATATAAAATATTTAAGATTTTGAAAAAATTTTATTTGAATTATTTTATAATAAAGAAGATAAATTAGATTAATCTGAGGGGTTTGTTATTTATTTTTAATTAGATGCCATTAATTTAGAAGATCAAAAATTAATTTCTATGGTAAAATTAAAAAACTATCATTATATATGTTTGAGAATTATTAGAGAAAATTTAATGGGCTATTCAAAAAATTTTGAATTAAGCTTTATTCAAAATATTGAATTTAGGATAAATTTATTGAAATAAGAATCTAATTTATCACTTGAATACTATTTAAAATTATTTAATTAAATAAAATAATTTTTGGATTAAAATTAAAATTTTTAATGTTGTTTGAATTTTTTTATTTAATATAATTTTTTGAATTTAATAGATTTAATTTAAAGTAATTAATAATAGATTCTTATTGATTAAATAAAGCAATTATAATAAAATTAAAAAATAAAATTTATAATATTTAATGGATTAAATAATGAATATAGAGACAAAATAATTTAAAAAACGATTTAAAATTTAAAAGATTAAGAAAAATTTATTCATCATTAAATTATTTCTTAAGAAAAATAATAATTTAGTTTTGAATTAGGTAAAAGTTTAGATATAAATATAATTTTTTAATAAATATTTAAGATAGTTGTAAAAAATTACAGGAAATAATAATAATACATTTTTATAAATTTTAATTTCAATAATAATGATAAATTAATTTTAAAATAAAAAATACATAATTTATTGAAAATTTAAAATTATAAAAATGTTCAAATAAAAGACTTTATATTTTTTGACAATAAAATTAATAATTTCTGTGGATTTTCTATAGAATATATCATATTATAAATTTAGTAATTGTTAGAATAAACAAATTAACTCTAAGTTTAAAAAAATATTGAAAACTTTTTGAATTTTATTTATTAGTTTAATATTAATAAATAAGATTAAGAATAAGAAATTGTTATATTGAATTAAAACAAATTGGATAGTAATTAAAAAAATTTGTAAAATTTGCAACAATTTTTATTTAAAGTTTAGTAAATTGGAAATGAAATGAATAATAAATAATATGAATATTTAATTAATAATATATATAAGCATGATTTAGTTATAAAAGAATTTGAAATAATAATTAAAGAGATTGTAAATATTATACTAAAATGATAATATTAACTATGTATAAATCATAAATTTTAAGAATTATTTAATTCATCATTTTTTAATTATTATTTTTCTATTTTATTTAAATATTAAAGAATTATGCTGATTTATAGTTAAATTATTTATTTTCTATTGTTTTAAATCATATTTTAAAATTTTATCATTTTTTATTTATTATCAAATTATAATTTCACTTATTAAATTAATGTATTATTATCTAAATTTTCATAATCTCTATAACCAATATTTAATACTTTTTATTAATTTTAATCTTCAAACATTTTAATTTTTTGCAAACTAAATATATTGTGAATTTCATAAATCTTTTAATTTTTCTATATAACGATTATATTTGTTACATCTTCAACTACATAACACTAAATAGAATTATTATTTTTTTTAATTTTACATTCACTGGTTAAATTTTCATCTAGACTAAATTATAATTTTAATTTACTTTTATAAATATTTGTTTAAGTGCCTATTTTAATATCACCGAAATTAGTTTTATGATAAATACTTTATTATAATTAATCAAAATAATTTTCTTCTATGGTTTCAATATTTTAGATATTAATTAATCTAAATTTTAATTTTTTTATTATAAATAAAACTTAAATTTAGTATTTGATATTTTCATATTTATTTAAAGACTATCTGTAATCTTATTTTAATTCTTAAATGTAAAAAAATTAATTTATATATTTTAAATTTACATTAAGACAATAATTCATCAAAAAAAATCAAATATTTAAAATCTATCTTATTATCTATATCAAAATAATCTTTGTTTCTAAAATATTTATATTAAATTACTTTTATAAATTATATTCAAATTAAAATTTTTCTATAAAATATTAAATAATTTCATCATTTTTTAATAATAAATAAATTTGATTAATTAACTTTATTAAAATTTCATTTAATAATTATATTGATTCTTTTTTTTACTTATCGAAATCAAATGATAATATATTCTATTCATATTAATGGATTTTTAATATTATTTGACATATTGTTTTCATAGTACATATTCTTAAATTAGGTTCTTGAATTAATATATTTATTAATATTTAAGTTTTATTTTTAAAAAGATTAAAAATAAATTATTATTGACCCATTTATTTTTCCATAATTCTTTTTACAATATAATATGAAAAGTATATCAAGTTATCATCTTTACAATACATGAAACTTTGAATAATTAATAATATATCATTTTAAACTAATTATTATGAAATATCTTTTTAATTATCTAATTATTTCTTATTTTCTAAATTATTTGAATCAGATACTAAAAATTAGTCAAATTATATTTAAGTATTTAAAAAAAAAATAACAGAATCAATTTGTTAATAATAATCATTATTAAAATTTTCCTAATAAAAAGCAGACATAAATTATTAAAAAAAAGTATTTATATCAAGATTATAATTTTAAGAAATATAATATTTGATTTATTGATTATAATTTATCCAGAATAAAAGATCGATTTAAGATTCATAAGAATGCAAGGTAAATTCAAAATTATTAAAATTTTTATTAAAATTTACATGATTTTAATTATGGTAAGGGTAGAAAAAAGATATATAAATATATTAAATAACTTCTGGATTGGTAAAAATTTGAATGATTTATTAAATTAAGTACATAGCTAGTGATAACTGGATACTTCCTTTTTTATTGAAGGTGAAACTATTAATCAATACATTATTGATGCAAATAGAGACAAAACATTTATTTAAACTCTATAAATCTATTTAAAAAAATATACCTGGTTTAACTAGGGAATATTTAGAAGGTATAAATCTTGCATGAAATATAAAATGTCTTGTTATTAATTAAACAAAGATTAGAATTGATTTTGATGCAACTAATGTTAGTATTTCTCAATTAAATTGTCAATTTATAACCATAAATCTTTCATTAAATGGCATAAATTCACCCAGAATAAGCTATAAGGTAATTAAGTCATTATTTAAATTATTTCATCTTATTTTGCTTTATTAAAATATTAATAATATTTTTAAATTAATGTTTTATTTAATAATTAATAATTTACTTTTAAGCAGATTTAAAATTATATTAAACACACATGATCTTATCATCCCATCCTCATGCCTATAGAATATTAATGAAAATTATAACAATCCCAAATAATTGTATTTGCTATTTATCATCAATAAATTTTTGAAATCATTTTAATTAGAGCTAAATTTAAAAACTATTTGTTTTATAAGTTATATTATATATTCAAAACTTTCTTCATTCTTTTTTGTGATAATAATTTCTATAATTCTGAAAAAATCTTCTGTATTGAATAATTCTATGGAAAATTTTATGTAAATAAATATTTTTATTTTATAATAATTATATATACCTTAAATGTTTTTTATATTCAAAATCAAAACACTCATTTATTATATTATTGAAGATGATATTTATTATTTTAGATATTCTTAACTCAATTTATCTATTATAATCTAAAAAAAATTTGATTATTTGATTTTTCTATAAATAATTTTAATATTATACATTAAAATATTTTATTGGTTATTCCTTTCTGCTTGTATCATTAATTCTACAATTGATTCTAACGATAATATGAAACTATTATCATTTTAATCATCATTTTAAATTAATATTTATATCAAATTTCTAAATTATTTTAAAATATTACTGAAAACATTAAGGCTGATCTTATTTTTCCATAAATAAAAAATAATAAAATTTTATTTTTATTATAATTTTTAAATTTCAAATAAAAATATAATAGTATTTTATTAAAGTAAATATATTCGAATAAAATATATGATTAATTTATTTAGTACAGAATAACTTTAAGAAAAATCAATTTCTAATAATGATAACAACAAAAAGAATTTTAAATCTTTTTTAAAATATATTTTAATTAAAATAATAATTGAAATAATAAACATATTACAAGTTTTATTTTTAAATATGCTATCAAATGAGTTAAATTAAAATAAATATGAAATAAAATAAAATAGTTAGTTTAAAAATATAATAAAAATTCAAAATATTTATTTGGTAGTTTTAATAATAATAAATTAATTAAAAATAAATTTGGAAATGAAAATGAGTGAATTTAGTAATGAATATATTTCAGAAAAATAATAGAATTTAAGTTTATTATATTATATAAAAACTATTGAAGTCTAAAATTAATATGAATAATAAAAATAAAACAAGATAAATATTTTGTAATATGTAATTCCAAAAGTAGCTGAAAAGAATATTTTGATAGTGAATAGCATATTTACAATTATATAAATAATTTGGAGTTTAAAAATAGTTGAAAGTATTTACAAAATACAATTAGTATTTCAATTAAAATTAATATTTAAAATACTAATTAGCAATTTAATAATAATAGGATTAGCATAAGTATTTCAGTTAGGAAAACAATATTACAGAGAAAGAAAATGTAATTACATATAGACCTACGTAACAAACATTTAATAAATATTAATGTTGCAACTAAATTAGAAATACTACAATTTAATAAAAAGAGAAAGGATTTATGAATTTATTTGCCATATTGTGATAAGAATACTGGATGTAGCATTTAATTTTTTGATAAGAACCGTACCTGTTTTTCTGCTGTCTTAATTTGACAGTTTATCACAAGATAACAAAGTTATTCTGATTGTTATTTTCAATATTATTATATCTCCGATTGCTGGCATACCTTGGATTTTAGGCTCAACTATTGGCTCATTTTTAAATCATTGTCAATTTTATACTTATATCAATTAAATTCCAATCAAAATAAATTATTTTCTTATATCTTATGATTCAAAAACCAATATAATTCAATTAAAAAATAAATTAAATATATGTGTCTTTCTATCTTTTAATTAAATAGTTTAAATTTAAGGACCTAATGGATCTGGCAAGTCTTAATTGATATAAGAAGTATTTTAATAACTAGATTAATAATAAAATATTATTGTACATTTAATTCAACAAAAATAATTTATTTTAAGATCTAGTTTGTAAAACAATATACAATTTGAGCAAAAATATGATGAAAGAATAATGAAATAGGTCATTTAAAATTGTGAACTCAATCATGATATTTCTCTAAATCCAGATATTCTCATTGATACTGGAGAATAAGGGCAAAAATTAAGTGGTGGACAAAAACAAAGAATTATATTAGCTAGATTTATGTATAATATTTTAATTAATTCTTAATCTATAAAATATTAATAATCTTATAAAGTGATTCTCTTAGATGATATTTTTTAGTCTCTTGATAATGCTGTTATTTAATCAATTTTCAATAATCTAATTTAAATAATATTTTCTTTAAATAATTACTTAATTCTTTATACTAATTCATATGATTACAATCATTATTAATCATATACGGCTAATGTTTTATAAATTTAACAGTTTGCTTTGAAAACAAATTAATTATATAAGATTTAATCTAAAAGAAATTATTTATTTAATAATTAATAATTCAATCCTTTTTAATAATAAATAGAATAATAAAATAATTCAAATAAAAATATTAATAATTTATATGAGATTAAAAAATAAAAGAAATTATAAAATTAATAAATATAAGCTAAACAGGAATATAAACAGAAATAGAATGATTAAGAATTTTAATTAATAAAATATTATTTTTAGCAATTAGGCTATTTAAAACTTATCATAGTTATAGTTTTATCATTAGTATAAGAATTATATAAGTCTGATATAGAAATTAAAATTAGCTTACAAAGTTAAACTTTAGTAGATAGTATTTAATTTAACTTATTTTATATTTTATCTTTTTCAAGAGGATTCATTTTTACTTTAAGTATTTTATTGATTGCTCATCATTTCTTTAAATAGATTCTTTAATAGCTTATTAAAATCTCTTTAATAGATTATTAATAAAATTAATCTTCAGGAAGTATTATAAAATTGTTTTCATAACATCAAGATATTATTGATATTTGTTTGTCAGAAAATATTAATGGATTCTTAAGCAATTTATTTAATTTTATACCTTTTTTATATTTGCTACTAAATAATATACCATTATTTATAAGTAAAATTATTTATCATTAATTAAAGTATTTTTATGCAATAAAATTTACTTCAATTATATATATTTTAATTAAGCTAATGATGAATTTAATCTTATAAGTCTATAAAATAATTTAAAATAATAGAATTATTTAAGTCATTTTCATGAAATAACTTAGTAAAAATTATAATTTATTATAAATAGAGACAGTTTGTAACTTTAAGAAAATTAGAAATAATTTTTGGTATAAAATTTCAGATACTTATTTTTAGAAAAATAATATAATTTTTCTAATCAAATTTTTGTATTATTTTTTATATTAAATTAAGAGTTATGATAAATTTAGGAAAAAAACTATATAATTTAATATATATTTCTTGGTTTTAATATTTTTAAATTTTATTTATTAAAATGAAAAATAATAACAAGTATTTATTATTATATATTTCATCTTAAATTTCAACAAAGTATTTTTTTTTAAATATATAAAGGACATTTAAATATATGATAATATTTGTGCAATAAAAGATAATTTACATTCATTAAATTTATTTAAATCGTTTATATAGGAAAATTAAATCAAGTATAATAGTTTAAAAGGAATTAATGTAAAAAATTAAAATAACGGAGATTATATAATTGAGTTTAATGATGTTTATTTAAAAATAAAAGAAAATTAAATACTAAAAAACATAAATATAAAAATAAAAAAACTTTAAAAAGTAGCATTAATAGGAAGGTAATAAAAATTAAATATTTTAAGGACCGGAAGTGGCAAATCATCAATGATAAATTGTTTAATAAAAATTTTAAAAATAGAAAAAGGAATTATTAAGATAAATAGTCAGGATATTAATTTGATGGATGATGAAGAAGTAAGAAATAAAATAGTAAATTATTTAATTAAATAATTTAGAGTATTATTCCTCAAACGGGTTTTATTTATTAAGGTACAGTTTAGTAAAATATTGATATTCATAATAAATACTAAAAAGGATTTTTCTAGAAAATTGATTAAATATTAGGATCTTATAAAAATGAACCAATTTTTAATTTTATTTATGATAAAAAAATGATTTTGTTAGATAATTAAAATAAAAATATTTAAAAATAAAATTCTAATAACAGATTATCTAAAGGATAAATACAAATTTTATGTTTAATAAGATGTTTTTTAGAAAACAAAGATATTTTGATAATGGATGAAGCTGACTCAACTATTGACTAAGAATCCTAAAAAATTATAAAGAATATTTTAAATAAAAATATAATTAACAAAACTCTGATAATAATAACACATTTTTCTAATAACCTTGAATTTTTTGATGTAATTTATGAAATGAAAGACGGTTAATTAATTCTTAAGGATTAAAAATAATGAAAATATACTTATCATTCTTTATTATAATATCTTTAAGTAGATGAAATATATTGTTTGCCTAAAGAATTTTAGTTTTCTATAATAAACTGAATTAAGGACCTTTTATTAGATAAATCAGTATTTTAATAACTTCTGGTGAGTCCATTAATCATAAGCAAATAATCATCCTTTTCAATTAGTTTATCTTGAAAATAAAGATCAAGAGGCTTAGTAAGAAGATAACAAATAGAGTTTGGAATATTAGTGATAATAAGTCTTTTGAGTTTAAATATGTGAGCAATATTGTAAAGGAGAGATCTGAAAGTTATAAGATCTGAACCAACACTATCCTATTCATGATTAATAACACTATTATCGTTAGCCATAAACAACATTTAATCTACCATGTCTTGAACATGTACTGGTTAGAAATAGTAGTTACCATCTCCAGGCAGTATTAGCACTGGAAACATTCAAATCAAATAGCATATGTTGTTTATTAAAATGCTCTCTTCAGCTTTATATCCAAATATTCCACAAGGTTTCACTATCCCCCATCTCAATCTAAATTATTTAATTATTATCATTATATTTATAATATTCATAATTATTAAATTATATATTATTACCCTGAATCTCTTATATACTACTCCACTTCTGCCTTTCCCCTTATATAATCTAACTTACTATCTAAACTTGTCTCTAAGTGAGAACTATATATTATTTTCTTAATACCAGCCTTTTTAGCTGCATCTATTAATATTTTAGAATTCTCTATACATTTATTCCTGTCGATTCCTTTATAATTATTAAATCTTACCCAATACGTATTAAATAAAGTATCGCACCCATATAAATTTTATATTAATTATTCTTTATTATCAAAATCGTAACTTATTGTTTTTAATTCCTATCCCAAATCATGTTTCCTATTACTTTTATTTGATATATTAATAATTTCAACATTTTGCTTAAGTAATTCCTTTGCTATATATCTACCAGTATATGAATTAGCACCAGTTATAGCTACTTTTTTCATCTTATATATTATATTTTAATAAATAGTAATGATTTATTATCTAATAGGTGTAATTTTGTTATTTTTTTTAATAAGCAAAATAAAAAAACCAATAAGTTTAGATGGTAGTAATATACTTTTAACTGGAGGAGCATAAGGAATAGGATATGAACTAACAAAGATATTGATGAGTTAATGTAAGAATATTCGTTTACATGTAGTAGATGTGAATACAAAAACAGAAATAAAGAATTACTAATAAAAAGAAAACAATTATAATAACAATAAGAACGTATTAAATGTATATGAAATAGATATAAGAGATAAAGAGAAAATAAAAGATTTGGTGGATAGAATTGGGAAAGTGGATGTACTGATAAATAATGCGGGAGTGTTTAGAAAGGGATAGATAATTGAAAAGAATATGGAGTAAATAGAAATGACTTTTGATGTTAATTTGATAGCTGCTATTCATTTAATTAAGTTGGTAATAGGAAAAATGGTAGAGGACAATAAGGGAGTAATTGTAAATATATGTTCACTTACCAAAGATATAGGGGGTTTGGAAATGGCTGATTATTGTAGCAGTAAAGCAGCACTCTATATGTTTCATAGAGTCTTAAGGTTTGGTAAATAATTATTAACATCAAATCAACATATTATAATTATATTATATCGTAATATTATATAAATACTTAAATATTAGAATTGAAGAGTAAAAAAAGTGGAATCCACACTATTATTGTGAGTCCTTATGTGTTAGATGGAGGAATGTTTGATGGTTTTAGAATCCCTTTACTCTCAAGCATTTTCCCTGCTCTCAAACATTCTAAAGTAGCACTACTTATATTTAACTCTATAATTTACAAATAAGAAGAAATCTTTATTCCCAGATATATGTCCGTCATAGCTATTGTTCTTAATATCATTCCACATAAAATTTTAGACTTTCTCTCCCTATTATTCTTAAGGAATGCTTGTTCAAATATCTATCATAAAAAGGAATAATGATAAATATATATATAATAAAATATAGAATAGAATTAATAGTTAAGTATAAAGATAAAAGATAAAGATAAAAATAATAATAATAAAATAAATTTGAAGATGATATCCAAATTGATGTTAAGTCTATTAGTGTTAAGCTTGAGTATGAAATATGTTTAGAGTGGTTGCTGCTATACTGAAGAAGCGCTCTCAAAGAAATGTGATGGAGATGAAGATTGCACTGGAGACAGATCTTGCAATAGTCAAGGTTATTGCGAAGGAGATGCAAATTGCGATTTACCAGCAGTTGACAAATGCACAATTGATGAAAAATAGAATGTGAGAGGAAGCTCATTATGTTATTCTTCTGATGAATGTAAAGGAAAAAGAATATGTAATGCCAATGGATAATGTATTGGATCTGATGCTTGTCCAGTTATTGTACCTCCTAATATTGTAGTCCCATAAAACAAAACCAGCAACTGTTCTATTAATGAAAACTTAAATGCTAAAGGAATAGGCAAATGTGACAATAGTGACTAATGTCAAGGAAATAGAACCTGTGTGAATGGAAGCTGTAATGGAGTATCCAATTGCACCTAAAATTGTTTCATTGATGAATCCAAAAACAAGAAGGGAGCCTGGAAGTGTTAATCAGATAGTGATTGTAATGGTAACAGATATTGTTCAATTAATGGATTTTGTCATGGTAAAAGTGATTGTTCTGATTAGAATTATTATTAATAAATTAATAAGAATAATTAGACTGCTGATTGTTCAGTAAATGAGAACTCTAAGTGCATAACAAATGATCAATGTAAGGGAATGAGATATTGTACTAAATCAGGACAATGTGTTGGAGATGATACATGTGTAGCTATCAAGTGTTCAAAGGACGAATCCAAAAATGTAAAGGGACCTAATTAATGTTATTCTGATTCTGACTGTTAAGGAACTAGGTACTGTAGTCCTTATGGATGGTGTTAAGGAGCTAGTAATTGTCCTGAATTAAATAAAAACACTAATGATTGCTCTATAGATGAGAAAAACAATAAAAAGGGAAATGGAAAATGTGAGGGAGATGCCGATTGCAAGGGAAAAAGAACCTGCACTAAGGATGGACTCTGTACTGGAGATGATTAATGTCCAGTAAAGAATTGTGGTATTGATGAGACCAAAAATAAATTAGGAGCCATGAAATGTTAAGTTGATAAGGATTGTAACGGTAATAGATATTGCTCTA
>Ga0315908_10003187_pt1 | contig 11877 bp, 3 predicted proteins | sample LakEriMetagenome_12_FD_203520 | JGI IMG/M metagenome (GOLD analysis project Ga0315908, IMG submission 203520) | Freshwater fungal communities from buoy surface, Lake Erie, Ohio, United States - Buoy 4 MA124 | ecosystem: Environmental > Aquatic > Freshwater > Lake > Lake biofilm | place: USA...
CTAAGAAACTTCAAAATGTAATTAAAATTTAAATATTATTAGTCAAAAAGAATACTAGAAAAAATAACTAGCGAATAAAACCAATTTAAATAAAAACTAAATATAAAATAAAAGAAAAAGATATAGGTATAGTAAATAAATTAAATACAAAATAAAAATTGTTTGAGTAACTCTAAATAAAATTCTAAAATGAATATAACTATGAATAACTTACAATAAATTAATAACTATAATAATATTAATTAACTTAACCTTTAAAACTCATTTCAAAATAATATTAATAATAAAAGTCATGATAATTTATAACTTAAAGCTAAAAGACTAAAAAAATAAAAGCAATATAAAATTGAGAAATTTTAGAAGCAAAAAAATAATGAAAAAAACATAGTTAATAAATCTAATATTTGCAAATCAGAAAAAAATGATATAAGCTATAATAATCTCATCTAAAGCTAAACTTTCAATAATAATCTCTATAATTTATAAAATAAAGAATAATTTTTAAAATAACTTTTATTTTCTGAAAATAATTCATCATAAAAGCAAAAAAGCGCAACTAAAATAATGAGCAATTTAAGCAAAAACAATTATCTTTAAAGAAGTAGTTCTTATAATCAAATTTAATATAAATAAAAAATAAATAATAACAATTAAATAATCAATAAAAATACATCTAATAATAAAAATATCAATATTATTAACACTAAAATATAAAACAAATAGGTGATAGATATATCTTAAGATTAAAATAATAGCATTGAGTAGATAAATAATAAATTGATTCAATCTTTAAGTTATTTGAATAATAATTATTGCTGGTATGAAAATAATGATGAAAAAAATTATGACAATATGAATATGAATTAGATTTTAGATTTTAATATGAATAACATATAACAATTGAATTAATAAATTAATAAACTTAAAGATGAAATCATATAATAAAATACAAGTGTTTTTAATACTAATTAAGATAATAATTTAGTTATCAATTATTTTTAGTTCATTTAAAAATTAAATTAAGATCAAATCTAAAAAATACTTAAATTCAAACAAATTTAATAATAATAATTTGATTAAAATAATAAAAATTATGAGATAAAATTATAATAAAAAAATGAATACATTTTTCAGATTGAAAAATAATTAGAATCTGCTAATTAAGATATTAATTTTAAAAATAATGAAATTCTTAGACAAAATAAATGCATTGATGAGTTAAATTCAATAATTTAATAATTAAAAGAACAAAATTGCAATGAAAAATAAATTAAAAATGAATATGAAAAAAAATTTAATGAATAGAAATTAAAAGCAAAAGATAGAAAATTATAAATATAAGATAAGAATTAATAAATAAATAATATAAATTAGTAAAATGAATAACTTAATTAATAAATAACATAATTGAACATTAAATAATAAGCAATTTAAAATCAAAATAGTAAAAATGAATAAATAATAGAGTAAAAAAAAATTGATAAATTAGAAATAGAGAAATAAAATAAAGAAGTAAAAGAATTAAAAAAGCAAATAGAAAAATTAAAAGAAAGAGAAACGAAATTGATGAAATTATTATCAGCAATTATGGAAAAAGGAGTGGATATTGAATAAATATATATTGAATAAGTGATGAATAAACCTAAAGGAAAGAAAAATCAAAAGAAAAATGATTATTAGATTGAAGAAATAAGGGAAACAGATGAAGATTTAGAGTTGGGAAGTTCAGTTAATAAAAGTATAAAATAAGATGAAGATGATGATGATGATTATAATAAGAGTCTGTGATTATATTATTATATTATTTTAATAAAAATTATATTTATAATTTTAATGTTTATTATTTTATAATGTTCATCATATTTATTATATATTATAGTAAAAATTAATTTTTTTAGTTTTATATCAAATCATTAATTTAAAATATCTAATATAAAAATAAAAATAAATCTTAAATGCAAATCAATCGACAATATGAAAAATAAATAAGCGTTTATAATAATCATGAATTAATAGTTTTATTAAAAAGTATGGAAAAAAATGAAAAATTAGAAAAATTATTAAATGTTTATTAAATAAAAATAATATATTTTAACGATTTAAAAAATTGTTTAGACTATTTAGATGAAAAAAATATTTATAGATAGTTTTTAGTCTTATGTGATGATATATTTTTTGCCGCTCTTCAATAATTTTTACAAGAAAATAATATATTAGTTTAACAATATTATATTTTATGAAATTAAGTAGGACAGCAAAATATAATTTAACATTATAATATAAAATAAAAAAATATCGGAAATGATTTAGAAAATTTGATCATTCAAATAGGAAAGGATTATGAATAAATGATAGAAAATTAATTATAAACAATTAATTATTTCAATTTAAGAAATAAAACAAGTGAAGTGTTATTATAAAAAGATAAAGGATTATAATTTTACATGCTTTTAGAGCTATTATTTTAATGTATCAACGAGAATTTATAGTTTATAGATGAAGCTTATGATGATTTTATTAAAATATGTAAATAATTTATATCAACTAATTATTTGGATTAAGAATAATAAGAAGAATAATATATTATTTTAGATTAATTTTAATGGGAAATTCTTTGTTAAAGATAAAATCAAATTAAGAATAATGGATTATACATAAAATATTTTACTAAAGAATGCTTCTTATATAAAATGATTAATTTTATATTAGAAACTGAAAATATTGATACTATTTTTGGAATCAGATTTATCATTTATTAAATAAATTGAGAATTAAAATAATTAAATTAACTCAATTAAAATTAACTAAATAGAATAAATAAAGTATATAAAGGAACTTATATATAGGAAAATTAATTATTTGAATTATATGAAAGTAAAAAAGAAGAGTTGTTTTAGTTGAAAGCATTTTTTTTAACAACTTAAGATGAATAGATTGCTTTATAATAATGTATAAACACTTTTTATGAAATAGAATTAGATGAAGAATCTAAAAAAAGTATTAATTACTGCAATATAGAAAAAATTTCGTATTATTAATAAGATAAAGAAGTTTTATTTTAAAATAGTTTATTTTTTAATATTTAGGAAAAATTAGAATTCTATATATAAGATAAAAAAATATATAAATTTAAAATCAAAATAATAACTAAAAATTAATATAACAATATAATTAAATCTTAAAATCTTAATTTACATAATTATTTTAATAAATTTTAATAATAATTTCTAAATTCAAATATTGATGAATATTTATGTTTAACTAATATTTTTGAAAATTATATTTAATCTGAAAAATAATTAGAATACTACCTTAGATATAAATAATTACTAGGATTAGAATAGAATTAGAATATAAATATTGACATAAAGATTGGGCAGATTTATAAAAAATAGTAATAATTAGATAAAGCATTAGAAATATATGAAAAATCTTTAAAAGTAGCAACTGAATAAAAATTAGAGAAATAACTAAAAATAATAAATAATAATATTGGAGTGATATACGAAATCAAGGGAAATAATGAATTAGCTCTAAATTATTTCAATTAATCTTTATAAATGTAAATAAAATTACAAGGAGAGAAAAACTTAGAAACAGCAATATTCTATAATAATATTGGTGGAATTTACTAAAAATAAAACTAGTTTCAAAAATCTTTAGAATATTTCATGAAATCTCTAACTATAAAATAATAAATCTTAGACAAATAGGATCCAGAAATCGCATTATCTTATAACAACATCGCAACAATCCATGAAAAACTAAACAACTATTCTGAATCTTTCCAATATTTATCAAAATGTTTGTAAATCCAATAAAAAATATTTGGCGAATATCATCCAAAAACCTCAGATTGTTTTAACAATATCGGCGCAATATATCATAAATAAGGTAACATGATAAAGGCAGAAAAATATTACATTAAATCATTAGAAATAAGATTAAAACTTTATGGTGAAAATAATATTGACACTGCTTTATCATTATCGAATATCGGATTAATGTTAAAAGACAAAGGATATTACGATAAAGCATTAGAAAACATTAATAGATCATTAAATATTCGCAAATAGTTATTAGGAGAAAATCACAAAGATGTTTCTAGTTGTTATAAAACAATAGGACTCATTTACAAAGATAAAGGGGAATATGATTTAGCAATTGAAAATATTAATAAGAGTTTAAATATTAAATTGTAGATAGATGAGTAGGATCTGGAACTGGCCACTTGTTATAACATTATTGGAATGATATTTTTTGAAAAAGAGTTATATTAAAATGCTTTAAATGAAGTTAATAAGGCCTTGTAAATTAGAAGATCATTGTTAGGTGACTAAGATTTGGAAGTAAGTTATTCTTATAACAATTTGGGATTAATTCATTCCAAGCAAGCTTAATATTAAATTGCAATGGAATTCTATAATAAATCTCAAGAGATTTAGAAATAAGTAAAAATATTAAAGCTTTTTACAAATTATTTATATTTTATAAAATTATATATTTTTATTATTTTTGAGTTATTTTCATTTAATAAAAAAACAGGTATGATATATTAAATCAAAAAAATATGCATTTTTATTTTTAAATGTAGTTAAGTTTTTATCAAAATTATTAAAAATAAATATTTTTTATTTATTAATTTTTTCTTTATTTTAAATTTTAAAAAAAGTCATATTTTATATATCTTATTTGTTTTAAGATAATTTTTCTTATAATTATAATTTAAAAATTTCGATATTTTAAATTGAAAATAATTAATTTTTATAATCGTGATGATAAATAGCTGTTAAATGATAAACATCCAGAATTAGCTGTTACATATCATAATATTGCAGTGATTTATTAGAAATAAGGAAATTAAGAATAAGCCAAGAAATTTTATTAGATGGCTTTGGAAATAAGGTAGCTTTGTTTTGGAGATTTACATAAGGAAGTTGCTATTAGTTTTAATAGATTCGGTTAGTTTTATTTGAAATAGTTAGATTTTTTACTTGCATTGGAAATGTTTAATAAAGCTTTGAATATTTAAAAGGAATTGTTGGGGTATAATAGTATTGATGTTTCTAATACTTTATATTATATAGCTTAGACCCATTTAGGTTAAAAAGAGTTTGAATTAGCTTTAAATTATTTCAGTGAAAGTTTAAAAATTAAGTTGAATTTAATTGGTAATCAAAATTAAGGATTAATTAAAATTTATATTAATATTGGAGATATTTATTATATTTAAAATAATTTTGAAAACTCCTTAATTTAGTTTGTTAAAGGATTAAAAATTAATACAAAATTATTTGGAAATGATCATAAAAAAAATATTATTTATTATAATAAGATTGCTAACACTTTTTATAAATTAGGTTAATTAGGCCAGTCTATAATTAACTTTAAAAAATCAGTGGAAATTTAAAAAAAACTGTATGGAGATTAACATATTGATATTGCTAAAATTTATGTTAGTATTGCTTCTATTTTGTAATAATAAGGTAATAATAAAGAGTCATTAGAATATTATTTTAAAAGTGAAAAAATATTTAAAAATTTAGAGAATAAATGATTCATTAATTATTTCATATAATATTTAGAAAATATTGCTGATTAAATTTTATTTTTTCTTATAGTCCAATTACTTTTATTTATAATTAATATACATAATAAAAAAAATTTAAATATTTATATATTGATTAAATTGATTTTTAATATTTATTTTAATAATATATATTTAATTTAAATTTAATACTATATATATTAATTATAAATAAATTTATTAATTCTAAAAGAATTTATATAAATTAAATTTATTTTTAGAATATATGGGAAATAATTAAAACAGTTTTAAAAAAGATGATTTATAAAATTTATTTTAATTGAATTCAAGATAAGAAATAGAACATTAATTATTAAAGATGTTACAAAAAAATATATCTTTTAATTTGTTTAATGATTAATAATTGATTACAATAATAAAAGAATCAATAGAAAAAAAATTAGATTAATTTAAAAAATTGTTTGATATTATTGTTTCGATGATTTATGAATACTCAAAAAAAAATTAGTTCAATTAAGAAGATTAATAATTTGTAGTAAATATGATTAAAATAGTTATTATAATTCATGAAATCACTATAGATTTAAAAAATAAAGAATATAATTATGATTAAATATTATTTTGGAGATCAAATAATCATGAAGAAATTATTTAAATTTAGAATTAAAGTTAATAAGAAAATATTATGATAGTTACTTAAAATCAACAATCTAATAATGATTAAAAAATAGATTTGAATGCAATTTTAATAATAAAATTTATTTAGAATCTATTTTTTATGAAGAACTTTGGATTAAATATATAATAAAATAATTAAAAATAATATTTAGAATAAAACTTGAAAGATATAAAGAACAAATCAATTAACGAAATAATAGAAATTTACTACAATAATAAACAAAAAATGTGGTTTGCTTAAAACTAAAATGAAAAAATTGATAAAATAAATTTTAGTAGGTTAGTATTGTTGTAACTGTTATTTAGTTTAGTGAGAGTAGAAAAAACAAATAACTATTTTATCTTGTATATGATTTCAATCAAAAATGTCCAATTTATTTAGATTATCATCAGTTTAATTAATACCATGTTATTTCAGAAATAATAGATTAAATTAACAGATTTACTAGGAATAGATAATAATTATTATTTCTTGAATTTATAGTCTTTGGCTGCATAAATTTTGTCAATTTTATTTACTTATAAATTTAATATTCCTTACATTATTGCTAATTTAAGGATTATTCCATAATTAGAAGAAATTTTTGATCTTTTTTCTCCTGATTGCAATATCAATAATATTTATGTTGAAAACCAGAATCAAGATATGTATTACTTATTTTAAAAATATATAATATTTAAAATATGAATAAATTAAAAATATTATAATAATATAATAATATAATAATGTAATAATTTAACAAAATAATAATATAATAATATAATAATAATGTAATAATGTAATAATAAAATAATATAATAATAAATTAATAAAAATAATAACAATAATGTAATTATAGTTAAATAAAAATAAAAGAATAATTAAATTTTTTTTTAATTAAAGATAATAATAATAATAATAAATAGAAGCCTTGAAATCTACCAAATAAAAGAAATATTTACCAACATCTGCCAATCATTCATTAGCCATCTCTGCGAACCCTCCTTAATAAAAGATATAACCGTATCCTTAACCTCTATCCTCCGCAACCAAATCGACATTAAAAACTCATTAACAGGTCTAATAGAATAATCCAGAATAATAGATGAATCCTTAATCCTACTTGACCTTATAACTCAAACCAATTAAAGATTCATTTCCCAATTAATCAATGATAAATCCCATCTATAAACTATTACTGCTTGTCTTGTTTATCATTTCATCATGAATTACAAATCTTCAAATTCTTTTGGATTCATCCTCATTCTCAACATTCTTAATAAATTCTCATGTTAGTAATAGTTTGCTTTCAATATCAATTAATAGTTAAAGATTAATTATAGAATTGATGACTTACCTATTCTTAATGGATCTTATAGTGATTTGTTATTAGATGCAATTTTTTTTAAAGTTATTTAGAATAATAACCATACTATTTTGAATAAAAGTTTTGCATTTAGTTAGAATTTTGAAGTTAATTTAATCAGTATTGCTTAAAATATTAGTTATTCAGTTTATGATTTACAAGAATCTACTGTTGAAAAACTTTTATTTTTGATTAAATAATACTTCAATTTGAATTACATACTTTCTGATATGTCTTAAAATAACTTGTTATATAAATCTATCTAAATTATCAATAATTAATTAGTCCATCAAAAAAAAAACTGTTTTATTATTTGTTTCTATATTTATCTTAATTAAAATCTTTTTAAAACTATTAACGAATATTAGCTTAATCCATAAAAAATCAAGTTGTTTTTACAAAATAATTCTCAATAATCATTCGATGATAAAAAAGTCTATGATGAATTCGTCGATAATATTAATAGACAATTTGAAATATTCAAATTTAATTTGAATTTACAAAATATAATGAAAGTCATTGAAATTAGTAATATTTAAATAAAAAATAAAGACATTGATATTTTTAATAAAATTTAAGCTGAAATTATTGTATATTAATATAATTTAAATTATTATAATAGTATTAAAAAATATACAGTTAGTATATTTTAGCTAATAACTTTGTACAAAATTCTTAGTACGTAGTTTAAAAAATGAACCTACCAATTGATTTTTATGATAACCAGATTTAAGTTTTGAATCAAGTAAATATTTTAATATAATTAATGCTAGTTTTTAGTAAAATCAAAATGGAGGAACTTTGAAATCAATAGAAATTTCTTACAAACATCTTGAAATCTTGTATATTTATAATTAATATGCTATATTATTTATTTTCATAATGGTCTTTCTGAAATTATACCATTCTTTAACTAATCATCAGTTTTGAACATATTTTCAGTCGGAATAGTTACCACATATCCTTAAATATAATTATTTATTATATTATGATAATATTATGATGATATTATATATTATAATAAAAATATTATTAAGACATTATCATGATAATATAATAATTTAATTGTTTATTAAAATATGATAATAATAAATACCAGCATTCTGCTCTGCTGTGATTCCTTAACACTTTTCCTCACACTTTTCTCTCTCTAATTCCTTGCTAGCTCCTATATTATACTCACAACAAACCGCACAAAAATACTCAGGAGTCAAACAATTAGTCAAAAACTAGAAAAAACATATAAAAAAATAAATATAAGATAAACTAACAAAAATAGCATTAAATATATAATTTAAAATAAGGCAAAATATAAAGAATATAAAGAATATATAAAGATAAAATTTAAAATAATACTTTAACATCCAGATCAGGTCCAGGATGTACCATATTTCCACAAGCATTTCTAATTCCTTATGGATTAAACCCTCTTACCTCTTCACTATAACACATAGCCGGATCAATAATCTTCTCATAATTGACCACTTATTATACCATCATATTCCTAATTTCTCTTTACATATTCTTCTCATTTTCCAATAATTCCTCTTATCTTCTTTTCAATTGATTACGTTCTTTATTATATTAATCCCTTAAGCTATCCTACATTTTATTAAACAAATCCTTATCTTTTATTTGCTATTCAGATTTAATGAGCAATTCTGCTTGTCTTTCTTCTTCAAAGGCTTTCATTTGTAAAGTTTTTTAAAGACAATTCATTTCTTCTTAAAGTTCTTCAGTTCTTTGGGCTAGTTTTGCATCATCCCCTTCATTTTAACGACGTTCTCGGTCATTAGCTGCTTGTTCTTCTTTTATTTAAAGACGAAGTTTATCCAACATCTCATTAACATTCTTGTCTTCTTGTTAATCAACTTCTTCCTAATTTTATTATTATATAAATTATATTATTAAAATATAAATATGATATTATAATAATATGATAATATGATAATATGATAATATGATATTATAATAATATGATAATATGATAATATGATAATATGATATTATAATAATATGATAATATGATAATATGATAATATGATAATATAATAATATGATAATATGATAATATGATAATATGATAATATGATAATATGATATTATAATAATATGATAATATGATAATATTATAATATGATGTTATAATAATATGATAATTTGATAATATAAGAATAAAAAAATGAATATATTTTTAAATATACTTCTTCCCTCTCCATTTCATCCTTCTAATCCTAATCCTACTACTTAATTTTCTTAATAGCAATCATCTTTTACTTGAGAGAATCATCAAATGGTAGAATTTAGATATCACAATTATGAAACATCCTAATAGCCCTCATCCAATCAATCATACTAGATTTAGTCTAAGCACACAAAGTAGCCAATACTAATGAAGATTCGTCTCTATTATCCTCTTCTTTATTCTCTCCCAATTTATCAATTTCCTCTTCTGTCTTCTCTTCCAGTCTAATACTTGAATCCCTATACATATCATATATATTATCATATATTATATCATATATTATACCAAATATCATATCATATTCATAATATTTATAATTTATACCCATTTATTATTTGCCAACAGAAAAGATTCTTAAACTTCTTCGGAATCGTAAGTGGCTTAATATGAGAAATATCAATAGTTTATAGCAAACTATTAACATTTTCATTTTGGAAGAATGAAATAGTATGACTATTTAAAACACTAAAAACAGTTCTTCCAGTTAGAATTAATCTCTTACTAGCACTATTTTCATCAGTATGAATATCTGTAATTTCAACTATATATCCTTACTTTATCTTACATTCTTACTCAAATTCCAAATCATGCATGTTTTGCAAATCTTTTGTTTCAGCTTAAAGTTCATTCTAGATCAATAAAATTGGTTACTCTTTATCAATCTCATTATCTTAATTCACTAATTTATTTATATTTTATTTTTATTTTACTTGGCTCTTCATATTGTTAGGGAATTATGCTTTAAAGTCCTTTCAATGCTTATTCTATATTTTAGTCTTATTTGTCATTATCTTTTTAGTTTGCGATCATCTTTTCCAGATTTTTAAGAACATTTAAAGCATCACTTTTTTAAGAAATTGTCATTTTTGTTTTTAATTTTAATTTGCTTTTTAATTTTACGTTATTTATATTTTTTATTGTTAATAATATCAATATACATTAAATTATTCTTATTGAAATTTACTTCATTGTAATATTTTTTATAAATACTAATAAATTTATAATTATACAGCAATTAAAATAATATTGATTATATTAAAAATAAACTTTATTATTTGAATATATTTTCTATCTTTAAATATATAAAAATGTTAGAAGAATGGACAGAAATAACAGCTTAATAGATAATACCTTAAATTATTGATTTAGCATTGTCAAAACATAGTTATTAAAATAAATTTGTTACAATTTAGGATATTCTAAAAAGTTATGACAAATATTTCTGTAATTTTATAATTTTATTAATAAAAGAAAATAACAAAAAAATTAGTATGAAATCATAAACTGGAGTAGAAACTTATTAAATTTTGTTAAAGCTCTTCAAATTTTAAAAACAACATTAAACTCAAGATTGGAATTTATGCTTTAAATAATTTTAAGAAAATTCTTAAGAAAAAACATTAAAAAGTTAGAAACTAAATCATTAAAAAAAAGAAAAATAACTTTATACAAATGAAGAACCTGAATAATTATAAATAAATGATGAAAAATAACTAAATAGTTTTTAACTTAGAACTTAATAATATACTTAAAATAGTAAGAATAGTAAAAGTGTTATAAAAAATCAGCCTAATTTCAGAATAATTGATGATATTTCTCCTTAAAATCCTTTAATAGAAAATTAAAGATATAATAATAATTTTGACCTTCCTTATTTTAAAAATAATTCTGATATTTAAAAATAACAGTTTGATAAACATGAAAATTTTTATTCGTAATAGAAATTATCTAATTTTATTGCAAATCATGAGAATAATAGAATTAATAGTAAATATTAGGATTTATAAGTTAATCATTAGGAGTCAAGTGAATTAAATTAATCTTATTTAGAATACTAGCAAAAATAAAAATAAAGTTAACAATCTTTAATAAATAAATAATGTAATCAAAATCATTAATAAAGTAAAGAAAGATTATTTTAAGAAAAACTATAAAAATAAAATGAAGATTTATATTATTTTGAATATTAATAAAAAGAAATACATGATTAATAATAATAGTTATTAATATAATAATAAGATTAATAAGAATAATAATAATAATAATAATAATAATAATAA
>Ga0315908_10003190_pt1 | contig 11869 bp, 10 predicted proteins | sample LakEriMetagenome_12_FD_203520 | JGI IMG/M metagenome (GOLD analysis project Ga0315908, IMG submission 203520) | Freshwater fungal communities from buoy surface, Lake Erie, Ohio, United States - Buoy 4 MA124 | ecosystem: Environmental > Aquatic > Freshwater > Lake > Lake biofilm | place: USA...
GCGCCGCGGCGCGAATGCGATGCCAGTCGGCAGCATCATCCACCTGCATCGGCCGGATCAGCAGTCGATCCGTTTCGATTTCCCAATCGTTCATCCTGTGACCCGCATGCTTTAACCAGTTGTCAAACAGAGATTGGTCTTTCCGTTGCACGATGGCAACGCCCGAGCAAGAACCGACAGTTGTGGGGCCTCAACCGGGCTTGATAAAACATCAAGCATCTGTAATCCCCTGCGCCATAGCCCGGCGATCGGGCTTGTTCGCGGCTACCGTGGTCACGGTCAAAGCCCGGATTTTTTGGGAAGGAACTTCATGTCGACCGTTGAAACCGCGGGCACGCTTGCCGTGCGCGCTGCCCTTTTGCTTGGCGTTTCCACCACTGTTGCACTGGCCGCCCCCGCCTATGCGCAAACCGCTGCCGCCGAAGATGCCGGCGATGAACAGATCATCATCGTCACTGCTTCGAAGCAGGCCAAGACCCTGCAGGACACGCCGATTTCGGTATCGGTGACATCGAAGGCGCTGATCGAAAACGCCCAGATCCGCGATGCGTTCGATCTGCAGTCGGTGGTGCCGTCGCTGCGCGTGTCGCAGCTGCAATCGTCCGCCAACACCAATTTCATCATCCGTGGCTTCGGCAACGGCGCCAACAACGTTGGTATCGAGCCTTCGGTCGGCGTGTTCATCGACGGCGTCTATCGCAGCCGTTCCGCTGCCCAGATCGGCGATCTGCCCAGCGTTGAGCGCATCGAAGTGCTGCGCGGCCCGCAATCGACCCTGTTCGGCAAGAACGCGTCGGCCGGGATCATTTCGGTCGTCACCTCCGAACCGAAGTTCGAATTCGGCGGCCAGGCCGAACTTTCATACGGCAACTATAATGCGGTCATCGCGCGTGCCGAAATCACCGGTCCGATCAGCGAAACCATCGCCTTCAGTCTGGCGGGCAACTACAACCGCCGCGACGGTTATGTGTTCAACGAAGCGCTGAACATCGACGAGAACAACCGCAACCGTGGCGGCGCGCGCGCCCAACTGTTGTTCAAGCCATCCGAAGATTTCAAGCTCCGCCTGATCGCTGATTACGACAAGATCGATGAAATCTGCTGCTCGGTGGTCAACCTTGTCGATGGCCCGACCGGCACTGCCGTGCGCGCTCTGGGTGGCCGCATCATCTCTAACCAGCCATTGGCCCTGCGTTCGGCCACCAACTTCGCGTCCACCAACCTAGTCGACAATTTCGGCGTCTCGGCACAGGCAGATTATAACGTCGGCCAGTTCGATCTCACCTTCATCGGTGCCTATCGCGGCGTGCGGCTTTCCACCAATGCCGACAGCGATTTCACCAGTGCCGATCTGATCGGTGAAAACAGCGCCCGTAACGCCATCGACACCTACACCGCTGAATTCCGTGTCGCGTCGAAGTTCGATGGCCCGATCAACTTCCTGGTTGGCGCCTTCTATTTCAACGAGAATATCGATGCCAGCGGCGCGCTGACCTTTGGTCGGGATTTCCGCAACTATGCCAGCGGGCTTTCGCGTGGTGCCTATACCAGCCTGGAACCGACGCTGCGCGCTTTGCTGCCGGGCACTCCGGCTGGCCAGTTCGGTGGCCGCGGTCAGGGCCGGTTCGAAGACTACGACTACAAGAACCGCGCCATCTCGGTTTTCGGTAGCGTGGATTGGAACATCGTCGAGGACCTGACCCTGACGCTGGGCGGCAACTACACGCACGACAGCAAGACCTATGCCACCAACGTGGTTACCACCGATGTGTTCTCCGGCCTTGATCTGGTGCGCGCCGGTGTGAACGCCGGTGTGCCGGCCGTTGTCGCTGCCAATCCGCAGTTCAACCCCTTCCTGGGCCTGAGCGGGCTGCAGTTCATCCCGCCCTACCTCAACGTTCCCAATGGCGTTGAAGATGGCCGCACGTCGGACAGCGATTTCGCCTACACCGTGCGCCTGAACTACAAGTTCAGCGACAACATCAACGTCTATGCCACCCATGCTACCGGCTTCAAGGCGAGCTCGATCAACCTGTCGTTCGATGCCCGTCCGCCGGCAGCACTGTTCATCCCGGGTTCGTCGGCGCAGTCGCCGGCACCGGCGGCATCGCCAATCCGCACCGCGCTGGGCGCCAACCTGCCGGTGAACCTCACCACCGGCTCGCGCTCTGCCGATCCGGAATATGCGACGGTTTATGAACTGGGCTTCAAGGGGCAGTGGGAAGGCTTTGGCTTTAACCTGGCCGCGTTCCGCCAGATCCTGAACGGCTTCCAGAGCAATGTGTTCTCGGGCACCGGTTTCATCCTGGCCAATGCCGAACAGCAGTCGGTGACCGGGTTTGAACTCGACGCCACCATCTCGCCGGTGAAGGATCTGCGCTTCTTCGCCAACCTCACCTATCTCGACATGAAGTTTGACAGCTTCGTGGGCGGTGCGGCCCTGCAGGCCGGCAGCTTTGCCACCCTGCCGCAGGATCTTTCTGGCCTGCCTGTGGCCGGCGTGCCGGAATTCGCCGTTTCGGTGGGCGGCGATTATACCGCTCGCCTGTCCGACCGCACCAAGCTGAACTTCCACGTTGACTATCAACACAACAGCCCGACGCAGATCGCCCAGGGCACAGTGACGCTGCGCCGCACGGTGGACAATCTGAACGCCTCTGCGACGCTTGTGCTGAACAACAAGCTCGACATCACACTGTGGGGCCGCAACCTGACCAACGAAGCCTGGGTGACCACCATCTTCCCGGGTGTGGCACAGGCCGGCACGCTGTCGGGCTATCGCAGCCCGCCGCGCACTTTCGGCGGCCTGGTGCGTTACCGCTTCTGATCAGCGGATTGCCGTGAACAACGGGGGGCGTGGCCAATGGCTGCGCCCCCTTTTGTTTGAGCGGCTTGCAAAGCGTATCGGTCGCGGGCTTAAGATGCCGGGTGAATCCGTGGGAACTTGCTGCATCGGCGTTCGGGCTGGCCAACATCGTGCTGCTCGCCCGGCGATCGGTGTGGAATTACCCGTTCGGCATGGCGATGGTGGCAATCCTTGCCGGCGTTTTCTGGAGCAGCAAGCTCTATGCCGTGGCTGGCCTGCAGATCTTCTTCCTCCTGGCCCAAGCGCAGGGCCTGTGGATGTGGCTGCGGGCACCGGCCGATGAAGGCCAGGTGGCCGTGCGGCGCTTGCCACCGATGGGCTGGCCGGCGGTGCTGATCAGCGGCATGATCGGCAGCGCTTTGCTGGCCCTGCTGTTGGCGCAAACCGATGCTGCCGCGCCCATCACCGATGGCGCGGTGGCTGGCTGGTCGCTGGTGGCCCAGGTGCTGATCAATCTGCGCATGCTGGAAAGCTGGCCGTTGTGGGTTGGCATCAACATTGTTTCGGTGGGTCTTTATGCCAGCCAGGCGCTGTGGGTGACGGCGGCGCTATATGTGGCATTCCTCGCCGTCTCGATCTGGAGCTGGCGGCTGTGGCTGGCCGCGGGACGGGGCTGAACCGTGCAGGGCCTGCATGTGTGTTTCACCGGCGTGGAATCGACTGGCAAGACCAGGCTGGCAGAGCGACTGTCGCGCCGGCTGGGCGGTGTGCTGATGCCCGAATATGGCCGCGAATATGCCGAAACCACCGGCACGGATTTCACGCCCGACGTGCTGCGCACCATCGCCCGCATTCATGCCGAACGCCGCCACCGGCTGCAGACTGCCCGGCCTCACCTGCTGATCGAGGATACCGATGTGGTGATGACGGCGGCCTGGTTCCGCATGCTGCACGGCCACCGCGATCCCGTGTTGTCGGCGATGCCGGCCGTTGCCGAGCTTTATCTGCTGTTTGCGCCCGACACGCCGTGGGTTGCCGATGGCACACGGCAATTCGTGGGCCGCGATCGCCTGATGTTCCAGGCTGCCATTGAAGATGAGATGGCCGCGCGCAACATCGAACCGGTGCTGATCATGGGCAATTGGCTGCAACGCGAAGCCCAGGCCACCGCCGCCCTCACCCACCGGCTGGACAGCCTGCCCCAGTCGGCGTCATAGGGTCCGTCATGGCAAATATCCTTCTCACCGGCGCATCGCGCGGCATTGGCGCTGCCGCGCGCACCCTGCTGGAACAGTCCGGCCACACCGTTATAGGCCAATCCACGGCGGGTGCCGACGGATTGATCGCCGCCGATTTCGCACAGCCGCGCGCTGCCGATGCGCTGTGGGCGGCGGCACTGGCGCAGGCCGGTGGCCGCATTGATGTGCTGGTCAACAACGCCGGCGTGTTTGAAGCGGCACCCATTGATGATGCTGATGGCTTTGCCGCAACCTGGGCGCGCAGCCACGCCATCAACCTGCAAAGCGCCGCTGATCTGTGCCGCCACGCTGTCCTGCATTTTCAGGAGAACGGCGGCGGCCGCATCATCAACGTCGCCAGCCGCGCCGGCCATCGCGGTGATTCGCCCCAGCATTGGCATTATGCCGCGGCCAAGGGCGGCATGCTGGCGATGACCAAGAGCATCGCGCGGGGCTACGCCGCGCAGAATATCCTCGCTTTTGCCATCACGCCCGGCTTCACCATGACCGGCATGGCGGAAGAATATCTCGCCAGCCGCGGCGGTGACAAGTTGCTGGCCGATATCCCGCTGGGCCGCGTTGCCATGCCGGAAGAAGTGGCCGAAATGATCCGCTGGTTGGCCAGCGACGCGCCGGCGTCGATGACGGGCGCCACACTCGACATCAACGGCGCCAGTTACGTGCGCTGAGGACAGGATTGAACATGCCGAATGTGACCGTGGTGGGTGCCCAATGGGGCGATGAAGGCAAGGGCAAGATTGTCGATTGGCTCTCTGCCCGCGCTGATGTGGTGGTGCGCTTTCAGGGCGGCCACAACGCCGGCCACACGCTGGTTGTGGGCGAAAAAGTCTACAAGCTGTCGCTGCTGCCTTCGGGCATCGTGCGCGGCACCCTGTCGATGATCGGCAATGGCGTGGTGTTCGATCCCTGGCATTTCCGCGACGAAGTCGCCCGCATTGCCGGCATGGGCGTGGATATCACGCCGGACAATCTGGCCGTTTCTGAAACCTGCCCGCTCATCCTGCCGTTGCACCGCGATCTGGATGCGCTGCGGGAAGATGCGATGGGCGCCGGCAAGATCGGCACCACAAGGCGTGGCATCGGCCCGGCCTATGAAGACAAGGTGGGCCGCCGGGCGCTGCGCGTCATCGATCTGGCGCATCTGGATGAAATAGGCCCGCAGCTCGAACGCCTGCTCGCCCATCACAACGCCCTGCGCGCCGGCTTTGGTGTGGCGCCGGTGGATGCCGCGGAATTGCAGCAGCAGCTGGCCGATGTGGCCCCGGCCGTGCTGCCCTATATCCAGCCCGTTTGGAAACGCCTGCGCGACGCCCGCTGGCGGCGCGATCGCATATTGTTCGAAGGCGCGCAGGGCGTGCTGCTCGATGTCGATCACGGCACCTGGCCGTTCGTCACCTCCTCCAACGTCGTTGCTGGCCAAGCCGCGGCGGGTTCGGGAATGGGGCCGGATGCCACCGGTTATGTGCTGGGGATCACCAAGGCCTATACCACCCGTGTTGGTTCAGGCCCCTTCCCCACCGAACAGGAGAACGCAATCGGCCAGCGCCTGGGTGAGCGCGGCCATGAATTCGGGACCGTTACCGGCCGCAAGCGCCGCTGCGGCTGGTTCGATGCGGTGCTGGTGCGCCAGGCGATTGCCGTGGGCGGCATCACCGGCATGGCGCTCACCAAGCTGGACGTGCTCGATGGCTTCGATACGGTGATGATCTGCACCGGCTACCGCCTTGATGGCCGCGAACTCGATCATCTGCCTGCCCACCCGTCCGAACAGGCGCGGGTCGAGCCGATCTACGAAGAATTTGAAGGCTGGAGCGAATCGACCGCCGGCGCCCGCAGCTGGGCTCAGCTGCCGGCCCAGGCCATCAAATATATCCGCCGCATCGAGGAATTGACCGAATGCCCCGTGGCGTTGGTCTCCACCTCGCCGGAGCGGGAAGACACCATACTGGTGAAGGACCCGTTCCGGGATTGATGTGTAAACCTTATGTTAAATGTTCTTGCATTATCGTAAATTTCTAGCAGAGTGTCTGCATGTCATGTGCCGCACTCGTTGTTGCTTTAATCCGCGAGGGTAAAGACAACGCCAGACGAGACGGACCCGGCCAGCGCGATGGCGGCAATCGTCCGGCTCGCACCCTGGCCAGGCCTTGCGACCACAAGACATCGACGTACCGGAAGTGCCGGTCAACTGCAGGTCCGGGTGGGCCTGCGTGACCGGCCATCCCTAAGCCCGTCGCGACCATCTGCGGAATTCTGTCCGCTCCGTGCGGGCGCACAGCGCCGCAGATGGTCGCGATACGCTAAGCCGGCTGTTCCTGGTTCGGACAGCCGCAGGGGTAGATACATCCTGTGCGCCGTATGCGGCCACCTGAGGCCGTGCTGCGTTACGCAAACTTGGGGTGTTGGCGTTCAGAATGTTTGCGGGGGGTATCATTGCGGGGGCCATGCTGGGCAGTTTTATCTGTTTGGCGCCGGTTCACGACAACGCCAGCACGGTGCGTTGTGCCAATCATCCGGAGGTGATCCGGTTGATGGGCTATGATGCACCAGCGATGCCGGCGACCTGCCTGCCCAGTGAAATCTGCCCACCCGGCGATCCCTTTGCGGCCCGCGATGCCTTGCGCGGCCTGACCATGGGCCGGCCGCTCGAATGCGAGGCCGCAGGAACCGATAATCAGGGCCGCACTCTCGCTCGCTGCCGGGTCGAATCCATCGATCTTTCCTGCGCCATGCTGGCGACGAATCATGCCGTGCTTAGCAAGACGGCCGGCGATTGCAATTGCACGCCGGTTCGCCGCCGCCCGGCTTTGCTGCAATCGGTCCGTTATGAGCCGGGCGCGCTGCCCGCTGGGCTGCCCCAATCACTGCCAAACCCACTGCCGGCCGGCTCCCGGATCACCCTCGATTTGGGCGACTCGAACGCTGCCAACCGCCCGCGATCGCCTGCACCGGTAGTGATGGATGCAACGCCGCTGCGTGAAACGCCCTGGTCTCTGCCGGTGGCGGGCGCGTTGGTGATGATCGGCCTGTGGATGGCGATGGCCAATCTGGCGCTGTTGCAAATTGCCCATGAACGCTGGCCCTCGCGCGATCGCTGGGGGGCGCCGATGGATCGGCTGGATCCCTGGCTGTTCCTGGGGCTGGCCGCCGCCGGTGCTTCACCCGCGGCATGGACGGCGCTGTGGACCCGCCACGCCGGCCGCCAGCAGGAAGCGCTGCTGCCCCGCCTGCTGAACATAACCGGCATCCAGATCGGGCTGGTGATCGGTGCCCTTTGGTGGTGGATCGCCGGCTGAGCCAACTTGCCAACGGGCTTCCGGCCGATAAACAGAGGCAATGTCCCTGCCCCTGATCGCTTTGGCCGCCGCCGCCAGTTTTGCCTGCGAAGGCCCCAGCCATCATGATGGTGACAATGTGCGGTGCGCCAACGTACCAGGATCTATGCGCCTGCAGGGCATCGACGCCCCCGAAATGCCCGGCGCCTGCCGGCCGAACCGCGACTGCACGCCGGGCGACCCCTTTGCCGCCCGCGATTATTTGCGCAGCCTAACCGAGGGCAAGACCCTGCAATGCGTGCAGGAAGACACGGACAATTATGGCCGGCGCATCGTGAACTGCAACGCCGGCACGATGAACATCAGTTGCGCGATGATCGAATCCGGCCATGCCGTGCCGCGCTATGCCCCGCTGGATTGCAGCGGACCGTCGGCAGCATCGGAAATCGTCCCGGATGTGACGGTTGAATCAACAGCCGAACCGAAGTCCCGACCAGAACCGGAACCGCCACCCGTGATCGTGCCCGCCAACCTGCCGGCGCGGCCGGGCACGTCGGGCCTTGATATTGGCATGGAGCCCTTCGTCCTGCTCGGCCTGCTGCTTGTCAACCTGATCACATGGGCATTGTTTGCCATCGACAAACGCCGCGCTCAGGCTTTCCGTTCGCGCGAACGCATTGCCGAATCCACCCTGCTTGGCTGGGCGCTGGTGGGCGGCAGTCCGGCCGCATGGCTCGCCATGAACAGGCTGCGCCACAAATCGGCCAAGGAAAGTTTCAAGCAGCCGCTGTTGCTGATCTCGGGGCTGCAGATCGGGGCCCTGATCGGCTTGCTGTACTGGCAGATTTCCGGATGAGCAGGATCGTCCTGCATCCGGCCAGCGCTGCCGATCTCGATCTTCTGTCGCAGGGCTTTGGCTGCACCGGCCGCCGCGACGATCCCGACGATGGCCCGCTGCTGTGCTGGTCGCTCAGCGTCGGTTGAACGGATCGATTGCCTTGACCAGTGATTTCGATTGGCGCCGTCTGCCCGCCTGCCCTATGCGCAGGCTATGAGCAGCCATGATTTCGACCTGTTGGTAATCGGTGCCGGTTCCGGCGGGGTGCGCGCCAGTCGCATCGCCGCCGGCCATGGAGTGCGCGTGGCGGTGGCCGAGGAATATCGTGTGGGCGGCACCTGCGTGATCCGCGGCTGCGTGCCCAAGAAGCTGCTGGTGTACGGATCGCATTTCGCCGAGGATCTGGAAGATGCCCGCCGCTTTGGCTGGCAGATCGAGGGCAAGACATTCGATTGGGCTGTGCTGCGCGACAATGTGGCAGCCGAGGTGGATCGCCTGAACGGGCTCTATCAGAACACGCTCGACAACAACCAAGTCACGACCTTGTTGGGCCATGCCCGCATCATCGATACGCACACGGTAGAGGTCGAAGGCCAGCGCCATACGGCTGGCACCATCCTGATCGCCAGCGGCGCGCGGCCGTTCACGCCTGATATTCCGGGCGCCGAATATGGCATCACCTCGAACGACGTTTTCCACCTGCCCACCCTGCCCCGCCGCATGGTGATTGCCGGCGCCGGTTATATCGCCACCGAGTTTGCCGGCGTGTTCCATGAACTGGGCGTGGACGTGTCACTGATCAACCGCAGCGAAACGATCCTGCGCGGCTGGGAACCGGCGCTGTCCGATCGCCTGTTGCAGATCAGCATGGCCAAGGGGCTGAACTTCAAGCTGAACTGCCGGCTGGAACGGGTGGAAAAGACCGAAGCCGGCCTCGTGCTGCACTTCGCCGATGGCAAGACCATGGAAACCGATGTTGTGCTGTGGGCGCTGGGCCGGGTGCCGAATGTCGAAGGCCTCGGGCTGGAGGATGTGGGTGTTGCGCTGAACGAGAAGGGCGCGATTGCCGTGGATGCGGACAATCGCACCAATGTGCCCAGCATCTTTGCCGTGGGCGATGTCACGGATCGCGTGCAACTCACCCCCGTGGCCATCCGCGAAGGCCACAGTTTTGCCGATCGCCAGTTCGGCGAGAAGAACTGGCATGTGGATTACAACGCCATCCCTTCGGCAGTGTTTTCCAATCCGCCTTTGGGCAGCGTGGGCATGACCGAAGCCCAGGCCCGCAACGCCTATGGCCAGGTGAAGATCTACACCTCCGATTTCCGGCCGATGAAGAACGTGCTGGCCGGCCGCAACGAACGCGCGCTCTACAAGCTGGTGGTGGACGCCTCCTCAGATCGGGTCGTAGGCGCCCACATGATCGGCCCCGATGCGCCGGAAATCCTGCAGGCGGTGGCCATCGCGGTGAAGGCCGGGCTGACCAAGGCGCAGTTCGACGACACCATGGCGCTGCACCCGACGATGAGCGAGGAACTGGTGTTGATGAGGTGACTTGCTCACCATGGTGATTTGCCGCAAAGCACCGGCATCATGACGAAGATCTGGACCCCTGACTGCTGGCGCGCGCACGAAGCCCGGCAATTGCCCACCTACCCCGATGCCGATGCGCTGCGGGCGGTGGAAACCGAGCTGCGCTCCTACCCGCCGCTGGTGTTTGCCGGCGAAGCCCGCGACCTGACCACGCGGCTCGCCGATGCGGCATCTGGGAAGGCCTTCCTGTTACAGGGCGGCGATTGCGCCGAAAGCTTTGCCGAATTCCACCCCAACACTATCCGCGACACCTTCCGTGTGCTGCTGCAGATGGCGGTGGTGATGACCTTTGCCAGCAAGATGCCGATCGTGAAGGTGGGCCGCATGGCCGGCCAGTTCGCCAAGCCGCGATCGGGCGATTTCGAAGACATCGATGGCGTGTCGCTGCCCAGCTATCGCGGCGACAATGTCAACGATATCGAATTCACGGCCGAAGCGCGCACGCCCAATCCGCAGCGGATGATCCGCGGTTACATGCAATCGGCATCAACGCTGAACCTGCTGCGCGCCTTTGCCAGTGGCGGCTATGCCAATCTGCACCAGGTGCACAAATGGAACCTGGATTTTGCCGCACGCAGCCCCTGGGCCGAACAATATGCCCAGCTGGCCGATCGGATCGGCGAGGCACTGGACTTCATGGAAGCCATCGGCCTGTCGCCCGAAACCGTGCCGCAGCTGAAGGGCACCAGCTTCTTCACCAGCCATGAAGCGCTGCTGCTGGGCTATGAAGAAGCGATGACCCGGCAGGACAGTCTAACCGGCGACTGGTACGACACCTCGGCTCATATGCTGTGGATTGGCGACCGCACGCGCTTTGCGGGCAGCGCGCATGTGGAGTTCCTGCGCGGCGTGGGCAACCCGCTGGGCCTGAAATGCGGGCCGAGTTTGGAGCCGGATGACCTGATCCGCCTGCTCGATACGCTGAATCCGGGGAACCAGCCGGGCCGAATCACCCTCATCACCCGGTTCGGCCATGACAAGGTTGAGGCGCATTTGCCCCGCCTGATTCGCGCCGTGAAGCGAGAAGGTCACCATGTTTTGTGGAGCTGCGACCCCATGCACGGCAATACGATCAAGGCCGCAGGGGGTCTGAAAACCCGTCCGTTCGACCGAATTCTGACTGAAGTGACCGGATTCTTCGCGGTTCACCGCTCGGAAAATACCCATGCCGGTGGCATCCATCTGGAGATGACTGGTCAGGACGTCACGGAATGTACGGGAGGTGCCATCGCCATTTCGGACGAAGGCCTTGGCGCCCGGTATCAGACCCAGTGCGATCCCCGCTTGAACGCCAGCCAAAGCCTTGAGATGGCATTCCTTATTGCCGAAGCCCTGAAAGCCGAACGCGAGGCCTTGGCGCACAGCGCCACCGCCTGAATCGCCCCCTGAAATCCCGGAACCGGTCACGCCCGGCCAGCCTTGACTGGCTGACGCTGAACCGGCCCGACGCGCTGAACAGCATCAACAACCAGATGGTGGCCGACCTTTCGGATTATTTCGGCCGCCTGTTCAACGCCCGCCACACCCGCATCGTGGTGATGAAGGGCGCCGGCCGCGGTTATTGCGCTGGGCTCAACATCAAGGCTCAGGGCACGCAGGAAGCGCCCTTCGCCGGCGGCTTCGGCTTTCAGGGCTGGCTGGCGGATGTGTATGTGAAGATGCGGCGCTGCCCGCAGCCGATCATCAGCCTGATCCATGGCGCGGCCTGTGGCCGCGGTTTCGCCTTTGCGCTGGCCAGCGACATCCGTATCGCAGCGACAAGCGCTCGCATGAATGCCGCCTTCATCAAGCTGGGGCTTTCCAGCTGCGACATGGGCACATCCTATTTCCTGCCGCGGCTGGTGGGTGCCAGCCTGGCCGCCGAACTGATGATGACCGGCCGGTTCATCCACGCCGATCGCGCACTGGCCACCGGCCTGGTGAGCCAGGTGGTGGCTGATGTGGAACTGGAAGCCGCCGGCGAGGCGCTGGTGGCGGAAATGCTGGCCACTTCGCCCATTGGCTTGCGGATGACCAAGGAGGGCCTGGGCTTTGCCATCGATGCCCCGAGTCTGGAGGCGGCGATCGCACTCGAAAACCGCAACCAGCTGATGTGCGC
>Ga0315908_10003192_pt1 | contig 11866 bp, 9 predicted proteins | sample LakEriMetagenome_12_FD_203520 | JGI IMG/M metagenome (GOLD analysis project Ga0315908, IMG submission 203520) | Freshwater fungal communities from buoy surface, Lake Erie, Ohio, United States - Buoy 4 MA124 | ecosystem: Environmental > Aquatic > Freshwater > Lake > Lake biofilm | place: USA...
GCTCCAATAACTTATGTAATTTAACCAACGTTCTGTTTCTTTACTGCTGCTTGTTTGCTTCCTTGTTTATTTGATATTGCCTCACTTCTTAACTATTTTATTAATTACCTTCTAAAAATCTTATTCATTTAGCTATATTTTATTAAATTATATCATAGTGAACTTTAATAGAGTCGATTGTTTTATTTTAACAAAATGCTATTTATTCAATAATAAAACTTTTTATCTTATTATATTATAAAAAATCTTAATAATATTTATATTCTTATTTAATCAAGCTTTTTCTGCTTATTTTGGTACTTCTTGTCCTTCTCCAACAGATGGGTTGATGTCTTTTTTTTTACCTTAATCTCTTAAATTACAGTCTTAAATACAAACAATATTTAAATCTCCTGCCTAAGAAATTATTAATTCAGTTTATTAACTAGTTCTCATTCTAATATTCTCTATTTCATTATCTGGCTTTTTTAGTTCTCTTGTAATTATTTTTTTAGTGACATTCCAATATTCACTTATCAAAGCTGCATATTAAACTGCTTTTTCATGACTTATACAATTATCTGACTTTTTAATGGGAATTCCTAATTTTTTTATTTAAATATTTCTCTAATTTATTAATAAATTTTTATTTATGTATTAATCTAAGTTTTTTTTTAATATATTTATTTAAATACCTTCAGAATGAAAAATTACATATCCCAAAACTCCTTCACAAGCTATTAAAGCTTTTAGTTATTCATCTGCATTGACATCTGGAATTTATTATTGTGCTTATGCCTTATATATATTTATATATTTTTACCATCTTTGAATTTTTAATTAAGTTATATATTATATTATTTATATTTAATAATATAATTAATAATTTTAATAATTAGAAAATATTTATTCTATGATAAATTTAAAAATTTATATATAAAAAAATTCTTTTTAATTTAAGATTAATTTTAATTATATCAGAATATTTACTTTTTAATCAGAAATTCAAATAATTTTATAATAAAAAGTAAAGATGTAAAAAAACAAATTAGCATTTGCAATTTTTTTGATAATATTAATTTAACTATGTTAATCTTAAATTAATATTTCTTAGTTCAGAGATAATGATAAAAATATAACATAAAAACTAATAAATTTAGTTGAAAATGTTGTGGAAAATTTATAATAGAAAAATAAAACTAATATTATTGAAGATTTTAATGAGGAAAAAAAAATCTATGAAAAAATTGATATGATGTAATTAAATGATAATTTAAATAAATAAAATATGATTACACATATATAATAAACTAATTGGAGTAATGAATCTTATCATAATAATTTGAGAAATAATACAAATGGAACACATCATCATCATCATCATTGGAGAAGACATCATCATGGCCATTGGAAACATCATCATCATCATCATTGGAGAAATAATACAAATGGAACACATCATCATCATCATCATTGGAGAAGACATTGGAAAAATAATTGGAAAAAATATCACAGAGGACAATGGAAAAAGCATTGGAAAAGACATCAAAGAGAACATTGGAGATAAAATAATAATTAAGCTTATTGGTTTTATAAAAGAAACTATAAAAATAATTTGAGAAGATAATTTAATAATAACCATCTTTCTAATTAAACTTATAGAAATCTATCATAATTCTTTGGATTCTATCATAATAAGTAAATATAATTAAATGATTCAAATTCATCTTTATTTAGAAATCTTTATCAATACAATTTTAACAGAAGCTATGCTTAATATTATCCATTAAACTAAAGCTTTGTTCAATATTAACCGAATAACAAAAACTATTCTTAATATCTACAATAAAACAAAAGCTATTAATAAAATTATTTATAAGAATACTTTAATTCTCTAAAATAAAATTAATATCCTAACTACAATTAAGAATATAAAGCAAATTAAAATGAATAACATTAAAATTATCTTCATTAAAAATAATTTAATTAAAATTATCATCATTAAAATTTTTATAATTACGATGAAAATTTTTATGATGATTAAAGAAGATTCCATCGACATCATTTGAGAAGAATATGTGTTGGATTATTTTTATTAATTTTCTTCATTATGTCTTTTTGCTTCTTATGTATTTATAAAATTCACAAAAAGAGACAATAAAGAAGAATGAATAGAGCTAATAGATAAGTAGAATAAAATATTCCAAATCAATAATAATTATATTAATAAATTTAATTTTTACAATAATAAAATAATAGTTAATAATAATAACTATAATAGCTAATTCAATAAGTTTAATAGCCACAAATCTAATATCCTCAACAAGTTTTATAATAATTACCTTAATAACCATAATAATAACAATAATAAATTTTTAGATAATAACAATAAAATAGAAATTAATAAGGATATGAAATGGCTCCAATTATAAATAATTAAAATTAATAGATTTAATATCCATAATTATGATCTAAATTATTATTTAAATAGTAATTATGATATATAAAAAATATATTATAAATTAATACTAATATATTTGAAAAAAATTTAAATGTATATAAATTATATAATAAAATAATATAATTTATTATTTCACTTAAAATAAATTATTAATTATTAAAAGTATAAATGTAAAAAATAAGATAAATGGATTTTTATTTTTAAAATATAAGAAAATAAAAATTCAATTTGAATTATAAAATTTAATTATATTTAATTAAATTGTGTAAAAATTAATTTTAAATTTTTGATAGATATGTAAAAATTAAAAAAAAGTGATTAAATGATATTCTTATTTGTATTTTTTTTTTCTTTATTTCTTTCTTAAAATAATTAATTTATAAAATATAGAATAAATTTGAATATAACTGTATTTAAATATTCATTATTATTAATAATTTTTTATCTTAACTAAAATATCCTTTATCTAAATTAGCTTTATAAACTAAAAATTAAACTTCTTTACTGCTTTTAATATAACATTTTTATATAATAATTTAAATATTTTTTTCAAAATCTATTATCAACTAAAATAAAAACTAATTTAGAAGTATTATAAAATAAATGGATGCGCTAAATTATATTTTGAATTAAAGAATATAAATAATGCGATTAAATAAAAAGATTGGATTCTATATTTGATTTATTTATAGTAAAAAATAAAAAAATAAATTTAAAAAAACTTAAAAATATTTATATAAATCAATAAATTTTATTTGAATATTTATAATTGATAAAGAAATCAATTAATAATATATTTTTTCTTCTAAAACTATTCATTTCTATAAAAAAAAGTATATATAAGTTCAATAATTAAAAATATATTTAGCTATTTTTAATGAATTTTAGTTTTGTTTTCACTGTTCATATTTTTAGTAATATAATAAGTTTAAATATAAACTTCATAGTCTTTAAAATAAAAATATTTTAAGATTTATTTAAAGATTTTTTTCATATTAAAGAATAAATACATTATATAAATTTATTTTCAATTATTATTTTTATTTTTTATTTTAAGAATTTTAAAATAATTTAAAGATTTAAATTTATAATATGATTTTTAAATATTAAACTTTTTCATTATAAATGATTTCTATAATTTTTCATTAAATATATTTTAATTTTGAAATTATAATTAGAAAAAATTATTTTAATTATTTTAAATTTAAATTTTAATATCAAATTTTAAAAAAGTATTCTAAAGATATATTTAGTTAGTGTTTATACTTAAATAAAAAATTAATAAAAAAGTTATAAATTAAAAAAAATTTTAAAAATAATTTAATTAAAAAAGAATCTAATATAATGATTGAAAATGATTGTATTTTCTATTATATTAATAATAAATAATTAGATGATTTAAATGATTAAGCTTATTTGAATAAATTGGTTATTTTAGATTTAGTTTTTTAAAACAAAATTATAAAATTGATCGATTTAATTTTTTAAGAAAAATTATCCTTTTTATTTTCAAAAAACATCTTCACTATTATTTTAATTAATTAAATCTGAAATTTAAAAAGAACACCAGCTAAATATAGCTATAGGTAAAATTATTATTTCATATTTAGAATTTTTGTTGAAAAGATTAAAGTTAAAATTTTTTAATTTAAACTAATCTTTTAATTTTAAATTTTATAAATATAAAAACAAAATGTTTAATTGTAAATATTAAAAGTTAAAAAAAATAATAAAAACAATAATTAAAAAAAATAAGAAAAATTTTAAATAACACTATAATGAACATAATAATTTTTGAGTATAATAAATTGATAAATAATATGAGAATGATAAAAAGGTTAAAATAAGAATTTGAATTGTAAATTCTTTTAAAGGATAAATAAGAATCATGATGAGACCAATCCTGCTGGCATGGTGGAAGTCTTAGTTTCCAAAGGTTGAAATCCAAGTTCATCAGGAGGAATTCCAAATTCTACTAATTTGGCTTCATAGACTCTGATAGCATCATTATAAGCCTATATTTTAATGAAAAGTTATATATTACTTTAGTTGCATGATGGATTGAGTATTTCAAATTCTTTATTAAATTGTTCTTGTGTTCTAAAGATTCTTGAATCCTATTTTTCAAGTTTTAATAGCTACCATTATCCATTTATGTTTCATTTAAAATTGCTTACAGTTTATGTTCCTATATTTAATATTTAGAAATTTACTTTATGTGCTAATTAATTTTCTAGCTCTTATAATCTCTAATACAAAATAACATTTTGCAAATCAGTGTTTCTTTGTACTTCCTAAGTTATTATTTCAAATTTATCTCTTAATCTATTTTTTTCATCAAGTTCCTTATTTATAAATAATATATATATTATACATAAAAAAATAAAATTAAAAAAAATGATTAAAAAAGTAAAAATATTAACAATAAATGATAATATTAATAATAAATAATAATATACCTTTTCATATTTAAGATTCAGCTCTTCCTTTTCAACTGATAGTTTATGAGCATTATCCTACATGATAATAAGTTTAGCTTTGATATTTTAAAGGTTCATTTTATGTTTGTCATATTATTTGAGTTCCTTTTCAAGTTTGTTCTTCTCCTGATTTTTCTCTTTTAGAGGAATTAACAATTCATTGATTAAATTGGCTAATTTTTTCTTTTCAATTTCATTATTTTCCCCCTCCTTAATAAGTCTATTGATATTTTCCTTCTGAAACTTAATCTGATTTAAATTATCAGCAGTGATTGAATTATAATATTACTTTAACTCAGTAAATGCATTATTATGATTATTTATAAGCTCATTTATGTGTAAGTTTTTCCTTTCTTCTATTTCATGAATTTCTACTTTAAGTTTCAACTCTAATTCTTTCTTTAATTTCTGTAGTTTTTCCTCATATTCCATATTTAACTTCTCTATTTTTTTATTGAATTCATTAGATTGGTATATATAGGCTTTGTTTATTGTGTCATTTTATGTAATGACTTTATTAATATTTTGTTATTCCACAGTGATATACGATCTTTTAAAATTCTTTTTGTCTACTCCCATATCCTTTAATCTGTTTCGGAAATACTTGTTTTCTTCATATTCCGCTTATTATCCATCATTTTCTATTTCTTTATTTTTTTTTTCCTATTCATATTCAAGATGTTTCACTTTTTACAAATAAACTTTTACTTCCATTTAATGATCTTCTTCTTTTTATTAACTTTTGCTTTCTAGTAATATTGTTTGTCTCTAAATATTCTCGATTTCTTTACTTGTATTGTGATAAAACTTTTCTATTACATCTCTATCTTATTGTATATAATTTCTCTTTGATTTTATGTCATTATACTTTTCTTTAAGTTAATCTATGTTATTTGTTAATGATTTGTAATCCATTTTCATAAATTCATCATCTGGTTCCACTTCCTCTTTTGGTTTCTTAGTTTTTTTTGATTTGGGAGGCATTTTTTTATTAATATTAATTTTAATAATAGTTTTATTATATTATAAGTTATAGTTTATACTCTATATCTATTAATTTAAATTATAAAAATTTTTTATTATTTATATTAATAATTGTTATTAATCATTAATCATTACTATTTTATTATTATTATTTTATTATCATTTAATTTTCATTATTATAATTAATAATTTAACATTTTTTAATTATATAAATATTTCTAAAACCATTAATTATAAATATTATAATAAATATTTTATTAATAATAATTAAACTATAAAAATATTTTGAAAATATAAGAATTTTAATATGAGAATATAAATTTGTAAATAAGTAATAGATATAAAATATATTTTATATAATCTAATTTAATGCCAAGAGCTCCAGGAAAAGGTGGAAAGCAAAGAAAAAAAGCAAAAGCAATTTAAGTTAACATTAAAAGAGAACTACTTTACAAAGATTAAGAGGATTAAGAATATGCGCAAATTTTAAAGATGTTAGGAAATGGACGATTAGAAGTGTTTTGTTTCGATGGAGTAAAAAGATAAGCAACAATAAGAGGTAAATTACGTAAAAAAGTATGGATGAATATTGGTGATGTGATATTAGTATCATTAAGATCTTATTAAGATGAAAAATGTGATGTAATTCACAAATATTAAGCAGACGAAGTAAGAAAATTGAAGCAGAAGGGAGAAATTCCAGAAAGTTTATAAATAAATGAGGAGGATGGTGAAAATTAGATGTCGAGAGATAATGATGTGAATGTTTAATTTGAGGAGAATAATAGTGATGATGATAATAGTGAAGATGATGAAGATAGGAGGAGTAGTAGTTAGGATAGAGATGATAATGATGATGATGAAGATGATGATGATGATGATCACTAGCAAGTCAAGCCTAAATAGCGAGCACATAATCAAGATCAGGATGATCAGGATGATCATGATGATGATGACGACGATGACGATGACGACGGACAAGGTTTTAAATATACAAAGAATCTCACCAAAAAAAATAAATATGATTATGACAATTCTAAGTATGATAAGAAAGCTGCCAAAAAGTAAGACTACTCAGATGATGATCTAGCTGATATTTGATTTATAATATATTTACCTTATTTTCTATTATATATATTACACAATCCATACAAATTTACATACCATCTTATTTATCATTTTTAATTATTATTATTAATAATAATATTCTATATATTCTTACCATTATTGTTGCTATTTTTCCTATCTTTATCCTTTATTATAAGCAATTAAGTCTAAAATTTAGACTTTTCATTTTAGAGTTGTAAATTAGCTTAAGAATATATTTTTTTTATTTAAGAACACTACATTAACTTTCTATCTTTTAAATTACAAACTTGATTATAATACTTAGTGTTATCTTGATTGTTATCCGTACAAAAAAAAGACTCTTTATCACTTATAATACTATTAATCTGATTATTGACTGGAATTTTAATATTGATATTCTATATTAATAATAAATTTAATTTGATATATAAAATAATAATAATTACTTCTGGCTTTTTCTTTTAAATTTCATTTCTTTCTTTCATAAGTTATATCATAAAACTAATAAAACAGTTTAATAAACCACAACATGCTATAAAAATAGGATGAAGATACTTATTGACTTTAAAATATTTCAGTTTTTTTAATAACATTAAAGTTCTTAAGAAACTCAAAAATAAATCAATAGATTCACTTCTTATTTTTTAAATTTGCCTTTATAGTGCACTACATATATCATAACTCTCATCATAAAACTAAATTTTTTGTTCTGGTAATTATTATATTATACGATACAATTCTCTTTGCTTTATCAATCTAACAATAACAAAAGTAGAATTCTTAATAAAAGTCAAAATATTCTTATAAAAAGTAAAATTATCTTTTATTATTCCAATAATATCTTCAACTTCATTATTAATTAATTTAAGTTTGACAAGAATTTTTAATCCTAATAAACTATTATCTAAAACATAATAACAGAAACTAAGGAAATGTGTCAAAATCATAAGAACTTTAACTGGCAGATTTTTTTTGCCTTAATAGATTTTTTTGATTCTCTTGATTTGTCCTATAAATTTAAAAAGTCTGAAGATTTTTCTACCTTAAGATAATTATTATTTGAGTTCTAAAGCTAGATTTGCAGAGTGAATGCTATTTGACATGTAAAGATTCTACACTTCTGGAATATCTGAGTATTTCTAACATTTGTGGTAGAAGTCTGCAATGTATTATAGTAATCCACACACTTTATCTCTTCCTTTTGAGGATTTTATTAGTCGTGAGAACAAGATAAAAGTATCTTCAGCTAACTACATCAAAATAATCAATAATATATGTTATTTATTTTACTAAATATAGCATTTAAATTATTTATTTTAAAATATATTATCATAATATATTATTTATATATTTATTTGCATTTTAAAGACAATAATAAAAATGCTCGAGGCAGGGCTCGAACCTGCGACCCTTGGCTTATTAGACCAAAGCTCTAACCAACTGAGCTACTCGAGCTTGCAAAATAAATAAGATGAATTGAATAATTATCTTAATTATTATAATAAATTATATTAATTGTTTCATTTATTATTTTTCTATTATTAAATAATTTTGACAAATACTGTTGTTTTTTGATTATAAAATTTAACACAAAGTATAGTGAATAGAACAAGAATTAAGAATGACAATATAAAAATACAGTTTCTTGCACATTTTGACTTTTAATAGTTGTTTGCCTTGAATTTAATTATTAATTTTTATTTTCATTTATTTTTAACTTTATTAATAGTAATTTTGATTTTTTTTTTTAATAAAATTATAATTATATTTTATCAACTTATAAATTTACCTTCATTAACTAAGCATTTCCCTGCTTCACTTGTTCTTAAACATTATCAATATTATAGTCAATTCTATCCAATAAAGATCCTTGTTCTATTACAATAGTATTCATTTAAGCAAACAATTAATTCAAACTTTATATATTTTCAACAAGATCATTAATCTGCTGATTTTTTAAACTTGATTAAGTATCAAGCTGTTCCATTTCTTGCTGATTATCTATGTAATTGCTATTATAGCTATTGTTTATTTCATTGCTTATTTGTATAAAGTTATTCCCTTCATTTATTTAAAATTGCTTTAGTTTGCTGCAAAGCTATTATTATTATAATCTATTATTGTTTGCTGATGTTTAAAGTTATTAAGCTAATCTTATTTCCATGTTTTTTAACATCTTTATTTGTTAATTTTTACTGTTACTTTTCTGTTAAAATTATTCTTTTTCTATGCCTTTAATCATCTTCTAAATTAATTTTAATTTTTTTTCACATTAATTCATTTTCTAAAATATTAAATATGTTTTACTTCTTTAGCAAAATTTGAATTTTTTATTAATTATATATCTAGTTCATCAGCATCTTCAAACTATGATTTTAGTCTTTTTGCTTGTAAAATTTATAGCTATTTAGCTATGATAATAAAAAAGAAATACTGATATCATCATATTCTGATAAATTTTATTAAACCTCACTAAATATCAAAAGATATTCAGGATTGATAAAATTTTCTGACTCTATTACTGTATTGCTCTGACTTTCTAATAATTCCATTTCATATTAGCTGTCTAATTATGGCAATAATTTTTAGAAAATTATAATAATGATGTTAATATTTTTAATTCAATTATATTTATTTTTATTTATAAAATTACTATCAATATAGTCCTTTCCAATTCATTGACCCAGTTTTTTAAATCTTTGTTAATTTTTATTTATAATTACCTTGATTTAGAATTTTGGATTTCTTCTTTTAATTTTAAAAACTGTTTTGTTTTATTAACAAAGGGATATATTCTTGTATTTAACATTTAAAATTATAATAAAAATTATATTTAGAATTTTTATACATATATTAGTTTATAGTGATTAGATAAAAATTGATTAATTTATAGTAAAAAGATAAAAAAATATATATTATAAGATAATAAAAAATAAAGATATCAAAATGAACGTGTAATAATTCGCGAAGATAATATTTGATGCAGTAAAATCAATGGTACCAGAAGAAAGATCTCAAAGTGAAATACTTCTTTTGAATTTTAAAGAATCAAATCCAGTAGAATTCATTTAGATGGGTACTTAAATCCTAATAGATGAAAGCCAGCCTTCAGATTTGCGATAAGCGAGTGGGACCTTAATCAAGAGAGTAATGTCAATGTCGGGAAGTGAAAATAATATTTGGGATAAATTGAATCAAGAATAGAAACACCAAATAAAAGAGCTGTTATTATAGACTTTAGTGACAAAAGATCAATAGGCTAAGAGGGCAACAGCTGATACTATAGCTAGTATTTGTTCAATAGAATTGCCTAGAAAGGAGTGGCCTAATATTATATAAATCTTAGTTAATTAGACTAACAATCCAGATCATGATATTATTAAGTCAGCAGTCATGACTCTAGGATTTATTTGTGAGAACCTTAAAGATAAAAAAGATGCATTCGATGCTGAATTGGCTAAGCAAATCATGACTGGAATACTTATGAGTATGAGAATCGAGTAAACTAATGATGACATTAAGATTTTGGGAGTCAAAGCTCTTTAGGACAGTCTTTCTTTTATGCAAACTCATATGCAGAATAATGAAGTCAGAGATTATATTATGAATTAGTTATTAAGTTGCATCGTCAGCACTAATCTGAATATCAAAATTAAAAGTATTTAGACTTTAGTTGATTTTTCCAAAATCTATATTCAGTTTATGAGGCCTTATATTAGTCAAATCACTAACATTCTTTCATAATATGTAGAGGATGAAGATACAGAAATATCGATTTTAAGTGTGGAATTTTTTAATTAGGTTACAACAGAAGAGAAAGAAAAGAAGTCATTGAACTTGCAACTGACTGAATAGTTCTCAGAACAGATAGTTCCTAAACTATTGAAGAATTTAACGAAAGCATTGGAAGACGAATATGAAAATACTATTCAGGAAGCGAGTGAGAATTGTTTGTGCTCAATCTGCGAAATAAATGGTGATAAAGTATTGCCAATATTCACATTGTTCTTACAAAATACAATAAACTCAAATGACAGTAATTTTAAAAGAGCAGCAATAATTGCATTTGGATCTATGATAGATGGACCAAACAAAGAAACAATGAAATAGATAATTAATAGTGGTTTGCCTAGTATTTGTCAGGTGCTATTATTGACTGATGATTAGTTATCTTACAGTGCCAGTTAGACTCTTAGCAAAATTGCTGAAAGTTTTCCAGAAACAATCATCTAACATAATGAATTGCAAAGTGTAATTATATGTTTGATTTAGTCCTTGCAAAGAAATGTTAAAATCAGCAAGAATATTTGTTGGTGCTTTAATTTAATGGCTGAGGCTTATCCTGATCTATACAATAATAATCCGAATCATCCTATTTTCACTTACATAGAGTAGATAGTATAAGCTATTATATAGAATACCGATAGATAGCTATTGAAATAAGATTGTTCTTTAATTGATGTGTCTTATTTGGCTTTGATGAACATCTTACACAATATTAATAATGATAGTTTCTAATATAAGTATCTGGACGTGCTATTAGAAATCTATTAGAATAGTAATAATATTTAAGGAGATCATAGATAGAGTGTGAGATCAGGAGTATAGGCTTGTATGCATTAATCAATTACTAAATAAAAACAAATAGATGTGAATAAATGTAATTAGATATTCGAACTAATAAATCAGGATTTCTAATAAATTAAGGATGTACATTCTGATGGACTGTATGTGATCAGTGCACTAGCAACAGTGATGGAAGATAAATTTTTACCATTGATGGTGCCTAGTTATAACTATATAAAGCATGGACTTCAAAAGACCAATGACTTGGAATTGTTTAAGACTTGTTTGGGAACACTAGGAGATATCT
>Ga0315908_10003193_pt1 | contig 11864 bp, 8 predicted proteins | sample LakEriMetagenome_12_FD_203520 | JGI IMG/M metagenome (GOLD analysis project Ga0315908, IMG submission 203520) | Freshwater fungal communities from buoy surface, Lake Erie, Ohio, United States - Buoy 4 MA124 | ecosystem: Environmental > Aquatic > Freshwater > Lake > Lake biofilm | place: USA...
GCCATGCAGAAGACATTATGACACATTAGACAGCTTTCCGATATTATGCCCGCCATCACCAATCCGCAAAGCTACAGCGATACGTTTCCATTCGAACTAGTGCGTCCGCATCTGGAACTGGTGGAGGTTGCGATTCGCGAGCAGGTGAGGGCCTTCGACCCGATGGTCGAGCCTTATGTTTCCTATGTCTGCAACACGTCGGGCAAACGCATTCGGCCTGCATTAGCAGTACTGACCGCTGGTGCATTGGGCGAGGTCGGCGAGAATCACCGGAAAATCGGAGTCATTCTCGAGCTCATTCACATGGCGACCCTGGTGCACGATGATATCATCGACGGTGCCACAACGCGGCGCATGGTGCCGACGGCTAATGCCAAATGGGGCAACGGACTTTCGGTGTTGTTGGGCGATGCCCTTTTTTCCCACGCGCTCACTCTGGCCACGGATTTTGATTCGATCGACATCTGCCGCAAAGTCGGTCATGCGGCGCGCGAGGTTTGCCAGGGCGAGATCATGCAAACGCAGCGTCGGTTTGATCTTACCTTGTCCAAGGAAGAATATTTCCAAATCATGGAGATGAAAACTGGCGCCCTGTTCGCCGCAGCGACCAGCCTGGCTGCCCGGCTCTCCGGTGCGTCGGAGGCTGTTGAAAAAAGCATGTATGATTACGGTATGCGGCTCGGCGCGGTCTATCAGATTTATGATGACTGCATCGATCTCGTGGGTGTCGAAGAAACGGTGGGCAAAACCCTGCGCACCGATTTGGAGAAGGGCAAGCTTACCTTGCCAATTCTCAATCTTCTCGAGTCAGCTAGTGATTCCCAACGCATGAAGCTCACCGCGCGGATTATCAATCAGCAACCTCTCGACCTTCCCGTGCTGGTCGGCATTGCCGAATACGAGGGTGCGGTGGAAAGTGCCATCGATACAGCTAAAAATTTGCTCGGCAAGTGCCATAATGATCTGGCAGTACTGCCGGATAATGAAAGCACGATGGCGCTCCATCAAATCGCCAGATTTCTCGGTGCTTTGTTGGAGAAATGCCGACGATGAATTGATCGGAAAACTTGATGGCAGAAGCAAGCCCCACAGCAGCCGAAGAAAACCGCAGTGCCGCAAAAGCAACGGGAAAAATCGGCATCGCTGTCATGCTGAGTCGAGTGCTGGGTTTGATCCGCGATATCTTCATGCTTCATTTATATGGCACGTCGATCCTGGCGGAGTGCTTCAATCTGGCATTCCGCATTCCAAATTTGTTGCGCGATCTGTTTGCGGAAGGTGCTTTATCCCAGGCCTTTGTGACGGTCTTTTCCAAGAAGATCAAGGAACGCGGTGACGAATCGGCATGGTTGCTCGCCAATCGCGTGCTTTCGCTTTTCGTCGTGGTGATGAGCCTCATCACTATTCTGGGCATGGTGATTACTCCGTGGATCGTTGATTTGATGTTGATTTCGGCCAACAAGGCCTACGGATCCGAACAGCGTGAATTGATTATCTACCTTACCCGGGTGATGTTTCCCTTCATCTTGATCATAAGCCTTTCAGCGCTGGTGATGGGTATGCTGAATGCAAAAAATATTTTCGGAATTCCGGCGCTGGCGTCCTGCTTTTTCAACCTCGGCTGTATTCTTGGTGGCGGAGTTGCAGGTTACTTGTGCGATCCCGATTGGGGTGTGAAAAGTTTGTTAGGGATTAGCATCGGCGTTCTGATCGGAGGTGCGGGACAATTGTTCGTTCAGGTGCCGGCCTTGCGCAAGGCCGGATTCCGCTTTCACTGGGACCCGCGGTGGAAGGATCGTGGCGTGAAAAAAATCCTCCAGTTGATGGGGCCTGCAATGATTGCCGCGAGCGCGGTGCAGGTTAATGTGATGGTGAATTCGATGTTCGCCACTACCACCGAAACGGGTAGTGTCACCGCATTGAGTTACGCGTTCCGCCTGATGCAACTGCCGATCGGCATGTTTGGCGTGGCGGTGGCTACAATTACGCTGCCTGCGATGTCGCGCGCGGCGGTGGGGGAAGTCGGTAAGGATTTTTCCCGTCTGTTAAGCCGCGGCATGAACATGGTGGCGATTCTCCTGCTGCCATGTTGCGTCGGCTTGTCGATGTTGTCGGTGCCACTGGTGGCGGTGATTTTTCAAAAATCCCCTGATGCAGAAAGTACCAAGATGATTGCCGGAGCACTTGAATGTTATGCATACGGCCTGTTGTTTTACAGTTGGATCAAGATCGTGCAACCGGCGTTTTACGCAATCGATAAACGCTGGATTCCAATGATGGTGAGTTTCATCGCGATGGGCCTGAATTTTCTGCTCAACTGGTATTTTGTTACCCGCCTCGGCTGGGGTTATCGATCATTGGCGGTTACTACTAGTGTGCTGGCGGTGGTGAACTTCGGTCTGCTCTACGCATTTTTGCGAAAAATGACAGGTGGCCTCGATACGGCCAGTGTCCTCAACACATTGTGGCGCTGCCTGATCGCGGCCTTCGTGATGGGGGAGCTCTGTTGGCTGGCCAATACCCACCTGCTGGGGAATCTGTCATCGCACGGCCTGATCATGCGCTGGGTGCTGGTGCTTACGGTGGTTGGCGGAGTGGCGGCGGTGTATTTTTTCCTTTGTCACGTGTTCGGGGTGAGGGAGGCGCGCGACTGCCTGGGGATGATTCTGCGGAAGGTCCCTGGATTGAAAAGATTTGCACCGAAGGCAGGGAAATGATTCATTCGTGCCGTGAGAGCGCGTTTAACCAAGGAATTCCGATTTGAGGCTGCGCACACCCTGCCGAGCTTGCCTGAGGGACACAAATGCCGGCGCATGCACGGTCATAGCTTCAAGGTTCTGGTGACCGTCGAAGGCGTGGTCGATGAAAGCATCGGCTGGATTTATGATCACAAGTGCATTTCCGAAGCGATGAATCCGCTGATCGATCTGATGGATCACGGTTATCTCAACGACATCGAGGGCTTGGAAAGCCCGACCATTGAGAAAATGTGCGCGTGGTTCTGGCGGAGGATCGAATCCCGTTTGCCGGGACTTTTCGAGATCACGATCTACGAAACACCGACCGCCAGCTGCAGTTTTCGCGGTGAGTTTTGAAAACCGGAAATTGACCTCATGGCGCAGCAACTCCTGATCAGTAGGCGTATGTCGATTACGATTAAGATTTATCGTATTAGGAACTGTCATCATGCCAGCGCTCTCAGCGCCATAAGCGCAGAATCGTTGTAGTGCCAAGCAATTAGAATATTTCCAGCGCGAAGTGTCGATCGACTAGTCAATAAACCTAGAAGGGAAAATGGAAAGGGTTGTAATGCCGTTTTTTAACACGGATTTCACGGATTAAAGATGATTTCACGGATAAAATAGGCCTGATCTGTCAAATCTCAGACACACCCAATTGGTGAATACCATGATATAAATAACTCATTTATTATTCGTGCAATCCGTGGTTTCTATTTTCCTATTCAGGAAAAGATGACACACCCATCTCTACTAATATCGTTTCAAATATTCACTCTCAGATCGCGAGCACTCCACAGTTCATGGGCCGATGCCGCGGCATTTCCACGCATCTTTCTCGCCCCATCTTTGCGTTTTGCGCTGAATCGTTCTCGCGCATGGTCAAAGGCTTCGTTCACAAAAGCTTTACTGCCGATGATCGCGCCATCACTGAAGTAGCGAATGCGATGCTGTAACATTTCTGCCATACGAATTTCAGCAAGAGCTGTATGATTGTCGCCTTGATTTGCTACGTTTGGATCGGTATTTTCCCCTCTTTGGAGAAACTTTTGCGTTACCGCTACTGAACGTTTTTGTTGCGCTGCGGAGACTTCTGTTTTCGCCCATCCACTCTTGCGCTCTAAGGCGATCCCCATCATTTTTCGATAGATTTTGGCTGCCTCGCACCACTTTTCTGAGTCGAATCCAGCGCCACGATGGCTCATGCACGCTCGCACCAGACCTTCGCGGGCTTTTTTGCCATTGCCTTTGGCGCCGCCGCCCACGGCTTCACCGTAGCTGCTCCAGCGGTATTTTGCTGGGTCCGAAACCATGCCTGCTCTAACAGGATTCAGGTCAATGTAGGCCGCCACAGTCCGCGCCGCGATACCGCATTCAACGATCACGCTTTTGTAACGTTCTTCCCACAATGTGCCGCTACGTTTGTTTTTTCTATTGAACCACTGCGTCATGCGCTGCAATACCGTCTTCATGAACTGGCTCAAATCATGCATCCGATAAGTATAGCGCTGATGAATTTGTTCCGCGTAGGCACTCAATCCTTTGGCTCGTGCGTCCTCTAGTTCTTTTGCCACTACGCCCACCACGCCATCACTATAAATCGCCCGCAGACGAGTAAGCAATTGATCATCGCTCAGACCTCCTTCCTGTAGCGGCGGCACTTCCAGCAAAATGTGAAAATGGTTCGACATAATGCAGTAGGACAGCAATCGACACCCAGAAAATTTTTCATACATTCGCAAGTAAATGCGGAACTGCTCACGCTCCTCATTGCCAAAGACAAAACGACGATCTACCACGCGCGATACACAGTGGTAAATCGCAGGTTTCACCAACGAATCTCTCCAAGGAGCCAACCACCGCGCACGTCGCATGCTCTTATGTTAGGCATTTTTCTGTTTCTGCCAAGCATAATCACAATTATGTGTCTGTCCCTATCTCAGTCTTGCCTTATGCAGGGGGGCTATTCTATTGGGAAAGTTAAAAATGGGGATTAGGGGATGTATTCGTAGGCACCAGCAGCTCCGGTACCGTCGTTGCGTCGGGGCTGGCCGTCCAGATCAAAGGGGAGTGTGGCGCAGCCGGCTGGAACGAGGTTGCGCGCCTGGGAAGTTGCACCGATGTGATAATCGCCGTTGCCTGATCCGCCTACCGAGTTGCCCTGCTCATTGACAAAGGCAGCTGAAGCCACTGCCATTGCCAGGTTTGACGGAGTCCCGGGAGAAGCGGAGCCGACCACCACATAGCGGCCTTTATACATGCCGTTCCATGAATTAGGACCCGTGTAGAGAGGGGCTGCAGCACTGGTAAATCCTGCAGATTGATAGAGATTCCCCGTGATGCCGACCCCATGCACCGTTTCCCAATTGCCAGTGCGGAGACCGTTGGCGGCTAAAGTGGTTGTTAAAAACGTGTCGGTTTTACAATTATAATTGTAGAGAATCGAATAGATCAATGACCCGTTCTTAGAAATCGGACTCGGGGAGAGATCGTTATAAAGGAAATTAGTTCGGTTTCCAACAGCGGAGATATGCTGGATCACCACATTATTGACCGGAACAGTCGCACTGTCAGCGCCTACTTGAAAACAGGGCGGGGTGTTTAGGAGCTGCTCGAAAACATTTTGAACAACCGCCAGACCGCCCGTGATGGCTTGGGTTGTTCCTTGGGCGAATGCGGTTGACGCCGTGCAGGATTTAGAGCTGTTGAAGGCTAGGATCGTCCTGGTCGGGAAGATCATACCATTTGCTGCCGCTACTTGACTGAAAGTATTGTTATTGCTCAGTTGATTGCCAACGCTGGCCCATACTGGGTGGGACATATTGGTGCTACTTGAGCTTGAAATCATGCACCCGGCCAGAAGCGGCACATGACTCTTTGACCACGCCGCATTCAAGCTCACCCCGATGTCCTTCATATCACAACCCAGTATGTAGCACATACCCACCTTATAAATACACGGGCCGCTGCCCGGAAGTGTGCTGGGCCCGTATATACGCAAACCTTCATAGGCGCCATAAATCTGCGGCGGGCCTGGTGTATTATTTGCATCCAGTGCGCCATCAATGACAACAGTCATCGTTGTGGTGTTAGACGCGAGGGCGATGTTTTTAAACTTCACAAAATTGCCGGGCTTCATGGCGCTCCCTTTCATAAGGGTGACGCTTGAAACTCCTTCTCCTGGCGCGGCCTCGACGGTGAGCCAGGTTTTTCCGGCCCCTAGCGAATGCATATCAGTACCGAACCCGCTGTGAGTGCCTGCGGTAAGCCGAATGGCGCCACCGCCCAAATCGTTATGAGCATAGAGCGTATTATTTTTTGCCTTGATAGCGGCCGCAGCCCCATAAATCGTGGCAAATGGAGTGGCAGCAGCCGTGGCAGCTATATTTGATGCGGCGCCGGTGGAGTTGCTGGCACTTGGGCTGACGTAGGCGTAAACTGTCCCGTATCCCCCGGTCTTGTCGTTGAAGAAAACATAGTTGGTCAGGTTCGGGGTGGCGCCGGTTTCGCCGTCAACCGTGGGATCACTGTCGAGCACAGCTGTGTTATTGCCGAGAAACGGATAGACCTTGCATCGGACGGTTACGAGTTGGCCCTGGGCCAAACTTGCCAGCGGGATGCTGGCGCGATAAACTGCGATCGGGTTGCCGGTGGTTACCCGGGTGCTCTGAACCATGGTGGAGCTCTTCACAGATACCGAATTGCCGCTTACATCCGTAGCGATGAACTCCACGCAGGGAACCTGCTGTCCATTGCTCGGGTGACGATGGAAAGCCAGCAGCTCCACATCGAAACTGGTCGAACCCGCGACCGCTCGATCATAGGGAACCGCGCACCAGTTGGCGATGGCCTTTTGGTAAACGAGCGTGCTGGTATTGTTCAAAAACACCGTTGAAGCTGCGCTGGACACCGTGCCTTTGGTGTAAACTCCGGCTGCGAAAGTGCAACTGGTGACTGTGTCCGCTGCATAAATTCTGTCGGAGAGGGCGATGGTTGTTTTGACTCCTCCGGATAGCGGTGTCTCGGTGTTGATTAATTGGTTCGGATATGGTTGGCGCAGAGGCACAGTGCCGATAATCTCCCGATTAATGGTCGTTGCCGCCCCGGTGCCATCAAAGCCGGGGGAGGTTACGATCAAGCGCAAGGCGGGGTTGGAGTCGGTGCCAAGTCCATAAGTGCCGCCGGTACCGGTTATACCGGCAAAGACGACATCCGCCGTGTAGCCATCGGGCCGCACAGAAAGCGAGAGCGGCACGGGCGCCGTGGCTATCGGTCCCGTACCAGTTGATGAACTGGTGGTGGAACCGATTTCATTGGCTGCCACGATCCGAACTCCCAGAGTGGCACTCACGTCCGCCAGATCCAGAAGTCGGTATGTCGCGGAAGTCGCACCGGAAATATCCACGCCATTGCGGGTCCACTGGTAGGTGCAGGTACAGGTTTCGCCCCCGTCAGTCCAAGACCCTGAGGATGCAGTGAGCGTCTGACCCATAACTGCGCTTCCGGTGATTGTCGGCAAAACGGTGTTCACAGGAGGCAAAGTGGCAACCGATAGCCGGATGTAGCGCTTGGGTGTTGAGCCATTGATGGATTGGCTATCGCGAACCGTGATGGTTTTAAAACTCCCTGAAACGACTGTGTCAATCAGGACATTCCCCGCCGCAAACCATGAGGTTAGATCAGAGCTGGTCTCAATATTGTATGAGATATTCTCTAGGGACGGGCTGGGGCACGTATACGTCAATGCAAGGTAAGGAAGCCCGGTATCAGTAACCGTTCCAACGCTATAATGTCCCGCATAGCCCTGATCCCCTGGAGTTAGGCCAAGACTGAATTTAATCATATTTGCAATCCCATCGTTGTTGGGCATTGCACTTCGGGCACCTTGACCCGTTGCATCCGCTGGCAATCCATATTGTTGAAGCCATTGCCGGTAAGTGGCCGGGGGTGTAGCAAATGCAGCAGAAACCAGCAACCAGACAACAGCAGCGGCCAAAACCAGCAGCGCTCCAGCGATGGATTTAATCGATTGACCAAAAAATAAAGACGGAATTTTATTCATAATTAATGTTAGGAAGTTACTTTTGGTGTGAAGAACGTTGAAAGAGCCGGAGACCGGATCGGAGGCGAGGAAAAGAGGGGGGCAAGGAGAGGTAGGCGAAAATCTGTTCGGGAATGTTGCCATTTAAAAAGCCGTTGGCAAATCTTGGGGCGGAGCTTTTGGTGATCTTGCTGGTTTCTAACAGTTTGGTCAAGTGCCATTTCAGATTGTTTGCGTGGTGCTGTTGCAAATGGCGAAACCCTTGGGATTCACATAAGGAGAGAAGACCATGATCGGCAACCCATGTACCGGCAAATTCCGTGCCACCGTTTTGAGCATCGAGCGAGGTCAAATTGGCATTGGTGGCTTGTCCTTCGGCGGTAGCGCTGGTATTGTCGTAGTTGAATCCCTCGCATACCAGAATGCTGGCTTGCGCAGGGTTGAATAGTCTCCCTAAGCTCAGGGCCAGAGAGACGTTGCAAGCGAATTGTTTCCATTTTGCCGAAGCTCCTCCTGACAGCAGCGTGGCCAATAGAGATGACATGATAGTTCGGCTTAACATTGCGTGTTTTTTTATTGTGTGCATTTATTAATTTTACGAATGGAGTATTGTGGAAAACCGAATTACGACCCAAAATAAATGACTCAATTTTGTAACAATGTATCGAACAAGGTTTTTTGAATTACCTATCATGGATAATCGCCCTACCAAATTGTATCGCCCTCTTCAAGCTAAAACTTTTCAATTAAAAAAATATGTGGTACAGATATAAGCAAGCTACTCTGGTATATCGTCGGTTTGTGCTACTGCTGGGAAATTGCTTTTGAGATGAAGGCCGCAGTATGAGCGGGAAGCCGGACCGGAGACGGGGAAAAGGGTAGTTTGGTAAAGCTGAAATGCCGATAGCTGATAGGCTGACAGGAAGAATTCTACGCTGGATACCGAGATTCGGTGATTATTTGATTTTTGATTATTTGTCTGTCCCTTTATCGATTCTGCCGCAAGGGCGATATTTTTCAAAGAGTTTTCCACACCGATCTTTTTTAACCTCCAAAGAGATCGGGGAGTAAGGTAGATCTTTACGTCTAGGTCCTCGCTATCCGCATTTCTGGAAAAAGTTTTTTCGGGGGCATCCAGCTGTTTCTATCGAATCTTTCCTCTCCGCTGAGAAAGGGGCGTTACAGATCTTTGCCTTGGGGAAAATTAGCGATGGCTTTAGGTTCATCGCTGCCCGTCTAAATTATCAGTGAAGAGCCTTTATCACCCAAGCCGGAACAGGCGTAATAAAACACGAGAGCTTTGCCATCGATTTCTGTGTTACAAAATCTATGAATGAAGTCGGGTGGCCGCCACTCAAAAAACTGGTCCAGGCTGATTGAGAGGATTTGAATTAAATCAAGTCCGAAACTATCAAGCAACAAAGACGTAAACCAGAAGATGTTATTCGGTTGCTGCGCGAGTGCGAAAGCAGCACCTCCACTTATTTGCCAGAGGCAAATGACCAAGTCACGCAATGCTTTGATGACGAAAGTCGTTAGCGATGTTTATTGAGCGCAGGCGTCTATTTTTTTTCTGGCATTTCCGTGTTTTCGTCGAAAAGTTTTTTCATGTAGTTGGGGGTCAGAACCGAGGGGGTGATGATTGGTTCTTTTCCAGGAGCGTAGAGCACATTAACGGGAATGGCGGTACGCTGGAGTTCTTCGAGCTTCTCTTCGATAGCGGGGTTCGGTTTGGTTTTGTCGGCGCGCATCGCGATAATGCCGCGTTCTTTCATCAGTGCGATTACATCCCTGCTGTAGGCATTGTGTTTATTGACCTGGCAGGTGGCGCACCATTTCGCGGTGAAGTCCACATAGACCGGTTTGCCTTCCGCTAACAATTCGTCCACCCGTTGCGGTGACCAGGTTTCCCACTCGACACCTTCTTTGATGTTCCCGGCATAGAACACTCCTCCGCTCGCAATAATCACGGCAGCTGCCGTGGCGGTGCCGCGTGTGCGAACCGGATGGGCGAAGGTGTTCCATCGACCGTAAATCCAGCATGCCAGGGCGACAAGGGTGAGTCCGATGACCGGATTGAGCATGTTGTCAAAGTCGATTAGTGCTGCATAAACCCACAGCAGGTAGCCAGCCGTGCCAAACAGCAGGAAAGACATGCCTTGTTTGAAAGTCTCCATCCAGGAACCAGGGCGGGGCAGGTAGTCGACCAATTTGGGGAAAACGGACATCAGCAAATACGGCAGCGAGAGTCCCAGTGCCATCACAGTGAAGGCGGTAAAGAACTGAAGTGACGGCAGCGCAATTGCAGCACCGATGGCAGCGCCGAGAAACGGGCCCGAGCAGGGAGTCGCTACCACGGTGGCGAGGAAGCCGGAAAAAAACGTGCCGACGATCCCTTGTTTGCTTTGCAGCTTGCCGCCGATCCCGGTGGCGGATGTGCCGAATTCAAAAACGCCGAACAAGTTCAGGGCCATAAAGAATATCAGCATCATCAATGCGAATACGACCCATTTGTTTTGCAATTGATAACCCCAGCCGAAGTCATCGCCACCTGCGGCGGAACGGGCAACGAAAAGAATACCGCTCAGGATCCAGAAGCTGATCACCACTCCTGCCACAAAGGCCAGGCCGTGCAGAATAATTTTTTTCTGGTCCTGGCCCGATTGCTGGACAAAGCCGAGAATCTTGATGCCGATCACCGGAAAAACGCAGGGCATCAGGTTGAGGACCAGGCCACCAAAAAACATTCCTAACAAAACAGGAAAAAACTTGCCCAGTGGCAATGGTGGTGTCGGGGCCTTGGTGATTTTCACTGGCGGCACAATCACCGCATGCTCACCGCCGTCACCCGTGTAGTGGAGAATGCCCGATAGCGTGTCGCTGGCTTCCACCTTGGCGCCGCTGAACAGTTCCTTGCGGGTTTTCAGTTTGATGACAAAATCATCTCCCTCGGCGACGGCTTCTTGTGAGGCGAGAGGAATAATCATTTTCTGGTTGGCGATGAAATGTGCCTTGATTGGCTTCCACGCTCCTTTGATTCGCAGTTGCAGACCGGCACCACTTTTTTCAGCGCTGAAGACCATGCCCGTTGCCTTCGGGTGGCTGGCACGGGCTTTGGCAAATGCGTCTTTGCTAGCGTTATCGATTTCCCCTTGCGCCGCGACCGGAAGTTCCAAGGTCAACAGCGATTTTTCACTTTTACACGACTCCTTACAAATCTGCCATTTCCCATCGGCGGTGATCTTAATCATCTCGCCGGGTTTGATGTTCGTGGGAGCAGTGACCTCGGTGATCAGAAATGCTTGGTCGTTCGAGTAGGTATAGGCCTTTTCCGGATTCGCCTCATCAAGCTGGAATGCAGGGTCGCTGACATGCGGGGCTGGCCATTGGATCGGTCCGGCGGCGAAGCCAGCAGGCAGTGTCCATGCGAGTTCCGGGCTTTCTTCAATGCCGCCAGGGTTGAGATAATACGAGTGCCAGCCGTCCGGGTGGGAGAGTGCAAGAGCCACGGAAAATTTCTGGCCTGGGGCAATGGACTTGTATTCGCTGACCAGGGCGGATTGAGTCGCTGTAGCTTCGGCCTTGGCTTCGGAGATGCCGTCGACTTGCGCCAGAGCGGTGAGAGGAAGGAGAAAAATTGCTAGAAAGGAACGCATCGACATGATTATATCGAAGCGAAGCCACGGGTAGGATCTGTCTGGCAATAAGTCAAAAAACGGCAGTTTCTGCTCTCTCCGCGAAGATGCTCTGTGCCACGCGCTGCATGAAGTCTCCATAGCTGATCATTTCCATGCTGCCGTTGTGATGTTCGATGATGGCGGTCAGGCTCTCAACCCAGTCGCCGGAGTTGAGATAATGGATGTCATCAACATGTTTGTCGGCAGGCGTGTGGATATGCCCGCAGATGATACCCTCACAGTCGCGCTGGTGTGCAAGTTTTTGCAATTGCACCTCGTACTTGTCAATGAACGACACCGCCGACTTCACCTTGCCCTTTATAGCTTTACTGACGGAATAATGCTCCTTGCCCATGAATGAGCGCCATTTGTTGTAGACCCGGTTTAGCGACAACAGGGTGTCGTAGC